>Ga0066797_1000007_pt1 | contig 68225 bp, 52 predicted proteins | sample PersoiDNA2013193_FD_76335 | JGI IMG/M metagenome (GOLD analysis project Ga0066797, IMG submission 76335) | Permafrost soil microbial communities from the Arctic, to analyse light accelerated degradation of dissolved organic matter (DOM) -... | ecosystem: Environmental > Terrestrial > Soil >... | reverse complement strand
GAGCGCCGGGACGAGCGGACCGGCATCGAGGTGTCCTGTGTCGACGGCGTGTGGCAGTCGGACGCACTGATCGACGATGAGCTAAGGTCCCGGCTGCGCGAGGCGGTGCGGGTACTGGAGGACGTACCCGACGCGGAGCGGGACTGGCATCCGGGATCGGACGAACAGGTCCTGGACCTGGTTCACCCTTCGCTGTTCTGCCTGGTGCGCGGGGTGAGCCGCCCTGACGACTCCACATGGCCGAGCCTGGGCACGGACGAGGCGCGCTACGCGTTGTCGGACAAGTTCCAGTGGCTTCCCACGGACGTCGAGGTCGGCGAGAACGGTGATGCCGTGTTCCTTTCGTACGTCAACAACCTTCACCCGGTGGCCCATGGCGAGCTCGCGTCCGTCCTGCCGGTCCTGTTTGGGCGCATGCTCCCGCTGTTCGATAACGTACTCACAGATCTGCGCAATCCGCGCCCGGCGCGGATTAAGGCCGGTGCTAATTCCTGGTACGTCGACGAACCTGTTCTGGCACCCGATAACGACGACGACGCCTTGCGGGCCTGGTATGTAGCCTGGGATGACTGGATGCGAAACCGCAGGCCGGTACCCCCGGACGCTCCGGCCTTCACCTCGCCGGCACGGCTCGGTGACTCTGCTCGCGTGGACCTGCGCGCGCGCCGTTTGCAGGTCATCGTCAAGCTCGCCACCATTCATCTCACTCCCGACAAGCCCGGGTATCCCGGCGGCAGCTGGCATGTCGAAGGGATGATGAACGAGCGCATCGTCTCGACCGGCATCTACTACTGGGACAGCGAGAACATCACCGACAGCCTGCTGAGCTTCCGCGTGGCGGTCGGCGAGCCGGAATACGAACAGCACGACCGCAAGGGCGTGCGCGAGGTCTACGGCGTGGGCGACGAAGACGCCATGAACCAGGTGCTCGGCTCGGCCGAGACCCGTGCCGGCCGCGCCCTGGCGTTCCCGAACATCCTCCAGCATCGTGTCGACCCGTTCCACCTCGCGGACCCCTCCCGGCCGGGGCATCGCAAAATCCTGGCGTTCTTCCTGGTCGATCCCTCGGTGACGATCGTCTCGACCTCCGACGTGCCGCCGCAGCAGCCCTGGTCTGCGACGTCGACCATGACACTGGAGCAAGCCAGGGAATTTCGCCGCCAACTGATGCAGGAGCGGAAGTTCTTCGTCAACGAGCACAACGAGAAAATTTACGAGCGCGAATTCTCGCTCTGCGAGCATTGACCTCGGCGGGCTCGTGTGCCCAGTTTCCCGTGCAGCCGATATCGGCTCAAGGGAGTTTCCATGGCGACATCACCCTGGCCGATCATCCCGCCCTTCTACCTGACGCCGTGGGCGTCACGGGCCACCCGCCCTGCGTACTAGCCTGGCCCGATTCGGGTAGCACCGGCCCCGGACAGGGCTGCCATCTCACGGTGATCCAGGCGACGCCGCGGGCGATGCCCAACGGCGGTGCTATCGGTGTGGCATGCCGTGAACGGCTGCCTATGCACCGGGTCGGCTTCCAGCGCCGTGAGGTGTCGCGCGGTGGGCGTGTGGTCGGCGGTGGAACTGGTGATCAGTTACGAACTGCTCATGATGATCATCCGTGGCGCGCAGGCGCCGGGGAACAGTGGCGGATACTGCTGAAGGGTAATCCGTCGGATTGGCGGAGGCCACTGCTCGTTACCATTTCGCGACCTGGTCCCGACTTGAACCCCCATGGGCCTGACCTGCGGAAACCGGTCCAACTTGGCCCTCGCTGGACTCTGTCCCATGGGATATCCGCAGGTCAGGCGATGCTAGCGATGTGTCCGAGGGGGGACTTGAACCCCCATGCCCTTTTGGGGCACTAGCACCTCAAGCTAGCGCGTCTGCCTATTCCGCCACCCGGACGAGTGGATGTTGTTCACATCGGCTGAGTCAGGCTAGCAAAGTTGGCCCGACTATGCGAAGTGGACATCGGTGATGTCGTCTGCCTGGGGCGCGGTGCGGTGGAGGCTGGGCGGTGCGAGGATGGTGTGGTGACCGAGAACTCTGCTGCCTTGGCTGAAGACGAGGTCGTCGGGATCTGCCGCGACCTCATCAGGATTGATACGACGAACCCTGGTGATCACTCCGGGCCGGGGGAGCGGCGGGCCGCCGAGTACGTGGCGGGACTGCTGAGCGAGGTCGGACTTGACCCCGCTGTCCTTGAGTCGCACGCCAGGCGGACCAACCTGGTGGCGCGCATCCCTGGCAGCGATCCAAGTCGGCCGGCGCTGCTTATCCACGGGCATCTGGATGTGGTGCCCGCTAACGCGGCGGACTGGCGGCTTGACCCATTCGGCGGGGAGATCGCGGACGGGTGCGTCTGGGGGCGCGGCGCGGTCGACATGAAGGACATGGACGCCATCATGCTCGCGGTCGTCAGGAAGCGGATGCGCGAGGGGCGCAAGCCGAATCGCGACATCGTGCTCGCCTTCACCGCTGACGAGGAGGCAGGCGGCACCTGGGGCGCACGGTTCCTCGTCAACGAGCACCCGGGGCTCTTCGAGGGCGTCACCGAGGCCATCGGCGAGGTCGGCGGGTTCAGTGTTTCCGTCGGGGACCAGCGGATGTACGCCGTTCAGACTGCGGAGAAGGGCCTCGCCTGGATGCGGCTGACCGCCAAGGGCACCGCGGGGCACGGATCGATGATTCACGGGGACAACGCGGTCACCGCGCTTGCCGAGGCCATCGCGCGGGTGGGGCGGCATCAGTGGCCCATCCAGCTTCCCGACTCGACCAGGACCTTCCTTGAGCGTGCCAGCCTGGCGCTCGGGGTTGAGTTCGACCCCGCCGACCCCGGGTCCGTCATCGGCAAGCTTGGCGGGATGGGCAAGATGATCGGCGCGACCGTGCAGCACACGGCGAACCCGACCGGCCTGAAGGCCGGCTACAAGGTTAACGTGATCCCGCAGACGGCGAGCGCCGACCTCGACGGGCGGTTCCTGCCGGGGCGCGAGGAGGAGTTCTTCGACCAGCTTGACCGGCTGCTCGGCTCGGGGGTCACGCGCGAGTTCATTCACCACGACATCGCGCTCGAGACGACTCCGGACGGCGGTCTGTGGGAAGCGATGGCCGCCGCGCTGCGCACCGAGGACCCGCAGGCTTCGGTCGTTCCTTACTGCCTGTCCGCGGGGACCGACGCGAAGTGGTTCAGCAGGCTCAGCGCCGGGGTACGGTGCTTCGGTTTCAGCCCGCTCCAGCTGCCGTCGGAGCTCGATTTCTCCGGCATGTTCCATGGCGTCGACGAGCGGGTTCCGGTGGACGGCCTCACGTTCGGCGTCCGCGTCCTGGACCGGCTGCTTGACCTCTGCTAGAGCGTTTTCCGTCAAAACGTGCGCACGGCGCGTATGATGCGACGGCGGAGGGTAGCCTTCCTGCTGCCATCCGCGTACAGCCGGAGCCTGGACAGCTCCCACGCGCCGTACTCCGCGCGTTCCGTGAGGATGCGGCGCGCGGCGTCGCGCGACGTGCCGCGTGGCATATACAAGACGAGGTAGTCGTACTCTCCCATTGCCTCTTATTGTGCGCACTTAGGGACACCGCGCAAGTCTTGTCGGTGAACTTCCGGTGCCGCATCCGGTGTGCTAGAGCTACTCGGGAACAGTCCGAACGGTGAACGGGGTTGCAGGGATAACGGCGGGGACGGGCATTTCGTGGCCGGGCCGCGTATGGTACTTGCGGCGGGCGTCCCGTCTGAGCGAGGCGGAAAAGCCGCCTAGGCGGGACGAGAGTCATGGCGCGGATGTGAGGTTGGAAAGAGCGTGCCACCAAGAAGCAAGGCCGCAGGCAAGACGGCAGCGGCCTCGGACAGCGCCGGTAACGGCACCAGCGCCGGTAACGGCACCAGCGCCGGTAACGGCACAGCGGCGGCGAACGGTGCTGCCGGGAACGGTCACGGCACCAGGCTCGTGATCGTGGAGTCCCCGGCGAAGGCCAGGACCATTGCCGGATACCTCGGCAAGGGTTACGTGGTCGAGTCAAGCATCGGCCATATCCGCGACATGCCTGACAAGGCGGCGGAGATACCGGAGAAGTACCGCGCGCAGCCGTGGGCCAGGCTTGGCGTCGACGTCGACCATGACTTCGCCGCGCTCTACGTCGTCCCGAGCGACAAGAAGCAGCAGGTCTCCAAGCTGAAGTCGCTGCTCAAGGACGCCGACGAGCTCTACCTCGCAACTGATGAGGACCGCGAGGGCGAGGCCATCGCCTGGCACCTGCTCGAGGAGCTCAAGCCCAAGGTCCCCACCCGCCGGATGGTCTTCCACGAGATCACGCCCGAGGCGATCGCCCGCGCCATCGCCAACCCGACCCAGCTCAACGACGGCAAGGTCGACGCCTACCAGACCAGGCGCGTCCTCGACAGGCTCTACGGCTACGAGGTCTCCCCCGTGCTGTGGAAGAAGGTCATGCCGAGGCTGTCGGCAGGCCGGGTGCAGTCGGTCGCGACCCGGCTGGTCGTCGACAGGGAGCACGAGCGGATCGCGTTCCGCTCCGCGAGCTACTGGGACCTCGAGGCCGAGTTCGCCACCGCCCTCCACAAGAAGGAAAAGCTCCCGGACGCGCCGACGAGCTTCACGGCGACGCTGCAGACCGTTGACGGCAAGCGAGTCGCCGCGGGTCGTGACTTCTCCTCCATCGGCGAGCTGAAGTCCACCGATGCGCAGCCCGTCCTGCACCTCGACGGCGAGGCGGCCACCGCTCTCGCCGGCCGCCTGCACAACGCCGACTTCAAGGTCTCAAGCGTCGAGCGCAGGCCGTACCGTCGCTCACCGTACGCGCCGTTCCGCACCACCACGCTGCAGCAGGAGGCCTCGCGCAAGCTGGGCCACTCCACGAAATACACGATGTCGGTGGCGCAGCGGCTGTACGAGAACGGCTACATCACCTATATGCGCACCGACTCGATCACGCTCTCGCAGACCGCGATCGACGCCGCGCGCCAGCAGGCGCGGGACCTCTACGGTGCCGAGTACGTGCCTGACGCGCCCCGCACCTACGCGAGCAAGGTGAAGAACGCGCAGGAGGCGCACGAGGCCATCCGCCCGGCAGGCGACCGGTTCCGCACGCCGGCCGAGGCTCAGCGATCCGGGCTCAAGGGCGACGAGTTGCGCCTGTACGACCTCATCTGGAAGCGCACGGTGTCCTGCCAGATGAAGGACGCGACGGGCGAGTCCGTCTCCGTTAAGGTCGCCGGCACCTCCACGACCAATGAGCGGGCCGAGTTCGGCGCGTCCGGCAAGATCATCAACTTCTACGGGTTCCTCAAGGCCTACGTCGAGTCCAGCGATGAGGTGAACGGCGACAGGGACGACCAGGAGCGCCGCCTGCCCGTCCTCGCGGAGGACGACCCGCTGACCGCGCTCCGGCTTGACGAGGCCGAGCACGCCACGAGGCCGCCGTCCCGCTACACCGAGGCGAGCCTGATCAAGGAGCTAGAAGACCGCGAGATCGGGCGCCCCTCCACCTACGCGTCGATCATCGGCACCATCCTCGACCGCGGCTACGTCTTCAAGAAGGGCACCGCGCTCGTCCCGTCCTTCCTGGCCTTCGCCGTGGTCAACCTGCTGGTGCAGCATTTCCCGCAGCTCGTCGACTACGCGTTCACCGCCCGGATGGAGGACGCGCTCGACGAGATCTCGAGGGGTGAAGCCGAACGGGTCCCGTGGCTGCGCCGCTTCTACTTCGGCGCTGAAAGCAACGGCACCGCCAACGGCCACGCAACGGTCGAAGGCAGCGGGTCGCCTGATGCAGACGGCTCGGTCCGTTCCGTCGACCGATCTGGACTTGGCCTGAAGGCTCTCGTCTCCGACATCACAGACATCGACCCGAGGGATGTCTCATCCTTCCCGCTCGCCGGGACCGATGTCGTGGTCCGCGTCGGCCGGTACGGTCCCTACCTTGAGCGGGACGGGCAGCGCGCGAACGTCCCCGAGGACCTCGCGCCCGACGAGCTGACTCCGGAGAAGGCGGAAGAACTTCTCAGTATTCCGAACGGAGATCAGCCGCTAGGCACCGATCCCGTGTCTGGTCACGAGGTGGTGGCCAAGGCGGGGCGCTTCGGCCCGTACGTCACGGAGGTTCTGCCCGAGGGTGCCAAGGACAAGCCGCGCACCGCGTCGCTGCTCAAGTCCATGACCCCCGACACGGTGACGCTCGACGAAGCGCTGCAGCTGCTCAGCCTGCCGCGGACGCTCGGCGAGATCGACGGCGAACCGGTGACGGCGCAGAACGGCCGGTACGGTCCCTACGTCAAGCACGGCGCCGAGAGCAGGTCGCTCGCCTCCGAGGAGGAGATGTTCACCGTCACCTTCGAGGCGGCCAAGGACCTGCTCGCCCAGCCCAAGGCCAGGGGCCGCGGGCGGGCCGCCGCCGCGCCGCCGCTGCGCGAGCTCGGCGCGGACCCGGCGACGGGCAAGCCGATGGTGGTCAAGGATGGCCGTTTCGGTCCGTACGTGACCGATGGCGAGACCAACGCCTCGCTGCGCAAGGGCGATGAGGTGAGCGCGCTCACCGATCAGCGCGCCGCCGAGCTGCTCGCCGAGCGGCGGGCCTCCGCTCCCGCGCCGCGCGCTCGCCGGACCACTACCACCAAGTCACCAGCCAAAACTCCAGCGAAAACCTCGGCCGCGGCGAAGAAGACGCCGACGACCGCCAAGAAGCCAGCCGCCGCCAAGAAGGCGAGTACCACGCGCAAAAGCACCGAAAATTAAGAAAAGTAAAATCACGATCAAGCAGTGGTCACCAGCAATGCTGCCAGGTCTCGATAGCCTAACGCCGTGAACTTCCGCTCCATGCCCCGCAGTGACAGCCCGGGGGAGGCTCCGTCCGCCCGCCGGGCTAAGCGCGCGCGGTCCAGGGACGGAGTGCTGTCCATCCGGCCGTTCCGTGCGCTGTGGGTCGCGCTGTCGCTGTCCAGCCTCGGCGACTGGCTGTCCATCCTCGCGCTGACCGCGCTGGCGTCGAACCTCACCAAGGGCGCGGCGCAGACCTCGGCCGTGAGCGGCGTCTGGGTGGTCACGCTGCTGCCCGCGCTGCTGCTCGGGCCGATCGCCGGCGCGCTCGCCGACAAGTTCGACCGCCGGGTAAACATGGTCGTCGGCGACGTGATCCGCGGCCTGCTGTTCATCTCCATCCCGCTGTTCCCGAACCTGACCTGGATCTTCGTCGCCAAGTTCCTCGCCGGGGTCACCTCCCAGTTCTGGAACCCCGCCGCCGCGGCCTCCGTGCCGAACCTGGTGCCCAAGGAGAAGCTGGAGCGGGCCAACCAGCTCAGCCAGCTCATGACCTACGGCACCGCGCCGCTCGCGGCCGGCGTGTTCGCCGTGCTCTCCCTGTTCGCCACCGGGCTCGGGCACGTCGCGCCGGTCTTCAAGACCAACAACGTGGACCTGGCGCTCTACTTCAACGGCGCGTCCTACTTCGTCTCCGCGATCACCGTCTACTTCCTGCGCCAGATCGGCAAGCGGTCCACGAGCGGCGCTATCTCCGTGCCGTCCACCGCCAAGGCCATCTGGGAGGGCTGGCGGTTCATCAGGAAGACGCCCGTGGTCCGCGGGCTCGTCATCGGGATGCTCGGCGCGTTCTCCGCGGCAGGCGTCGTGATCGGGATCGGCTACCCCTACATCAAGTACACGCTGAAGGGCGGCTCTCCCGGGTGGGGTCTCGTCTTCGCGGCGATCTTCATCGGCATGGCGCTCGGCATGGGGTTCGGCACCAGGCCCTTCGGCGCCCTGTCGCGGAGGCGGCTGTTCGGCCTCGCGCTCACGGCGTCCGCCGTGCCGCTCGCGCTGATCGGCCTCGTGCCGAACCTGGCCATGGTCACGATCTTCGTCATCCTGCTCGGCTTCCTGTCCGGGATCGCCTACCCGACCGGGTTCACGATCGTCGGCCTTGAGGTCGACGACGACACCAGGGGCCGGGTGTTCGCGTTCTTCCAGTCGACGATCCAGGTCATCCTGCTCGCGGTGATCGCGGTCGTCGGGTTCATCGCCAACGGCTTCTCCTCCGCGATCCAGGCGGTGACCGGGTCCCCCGACGTGCGGTTCCTTAACGTTGAGTACGCCTCGGCCGGGCAGAACGCGGTGCTGCTGCTCGCCGCGGTGCTCGTCGCGTTCGTCGGCATCAAGTCCTACCGCCAGCTCGACGACCGCAGGGGCGTCCCGCTGCGCGATGACCTGCTCGCGGTGATCCGCGGCGAGCCGTTCGCGCCGGTGCCTGGCACCGCGACGGTGAACGGGTTCGGGCACGCGCACGAGCCCGTCTCCGGTCCGGCGGGGCTGTTCCTCGCGTTCGAGGGCTGCGAGGGCGTGGGCAAGACCACGCAGGCCAGGCTCGTCGCGATCTGGCTGCGCGAGCAGGGCTACGACGTGGTGACCACGCACGAGCCGGGCGCGACCAAGATCGGGATGCGGCTGCGGGCGCTGCTGCTCGACACCGCGCACACGGGCATGTCATCGCGATCAGAGACGCTACTCTACGCCGCCGACCGCGCCGAGCACGTGGCGGAGGTGATCGAGCCCGCGCTTGCGCGCGGCGCGGTGGTGGTAACCGACAGGTACATCGACTCCACGCTCGCCTACCAGGGTTCCGGGCGCGGTATCCCCACGGCGGACATCGCGCGGCTCAACTCCTGGGCGACCGACGGGCGGGTGCCCGACCTCACCGTGCTGCTCGACATGCCGCCAGAGACCGGGCTCAGCCGCCACGTCCACTCGGCGGACCGGATGGAGGCAGAGCCCCCCGAGTTCCACCGGCGGGTGCGTGCCGGGTTCCTCGCGCTGGCCCGCGCCGAGCCGGACCGGTACCTCGTGCTCGACGCCGCCGCGCCTGCCGACGAGGTCACCCAGCAGATCAAGGACAAGATCAGGGCGATACTCCCCGACCCGGTGCCATACACCGCCGAGGCCAACACCGGCTCCTTCCCGGCGATCACCGACCAGCTCCCGGACCGCCGATGAGCGTCTTTGACGAGCTCGCCGGGCAGGAAGCGGTCGTCGAGCAGCTCCGCGGCGCGATCGATCACGCGATGACGCACGCGTGGCTGTTCACCGGGCCGCCCGGCTCCGGGCGCTCGGTCGCGGCCCGCGCCTTCGCCGCCACGCTGCTGTGCCGGTTCGGCGGGTGCGGAGAGTGCCCATCGTGCCGCCAGGTCCGCGCGGGCACGCATGCCGACCTGATTCTCGTCCGTCCCCAGGGGCTTTCCTACGGGGTAAAGCAGACGCGGGATCTGGTGCTGCGCGCGGCGGGAGCGCCGTCGGGCGGGCGCTGGCTCGTGGTGCTCTTCGAGGATGCCGACCGTTGCACGGAAGCCGCCGCCAACGCGCTGCTCAAGGCCATCGAGGAGCCCGCGCCGCGGACGGTATGGCTGCTGTGCTCGCCAAGCGCGGAGGACCTGGTGACCACGATCAGGTCACGCTGCCGGGTCATGACGCTGCGCGTGCCGCCCGCCGAAGCGGTGGCGTCGGTGCTCGTGTCGCGGGACGGGATCGACCACGACCGCGCGCTTGCCGCCGCGCGGGCCGCGCAGGGACACGTCGGCAGGGCCAGGCGGCTCGCGCTCGACCCGGCCGCGGTGGCGCGGCGCGAAGCGGTGCTCAAGGTGCCCGTGCAGGCCACCTCGCTCGGTCCCGCGCTCACGGCGGCGGCCGCGCTCGTGAAGACGGCCGAGGACGAGGCCAAGACGACGACCGAGCAGCTCGACACGCCAGAACGCGAGGCGCTTCGCCAGGCGTTCGGCGAGGGCGCCACGGGCAAGGGCGTCGCCAAGGCGATGCGCGGCGTGGCCGGGGCGATGAAGGACCTGGAGGACAGGCAGAAGTCCCGGGCCACCAGGGTCAAGCGCGACACCCTGGACGGCGCGCTGCTCGAGCTCGCGGCGTTCTACCGCGACGTACTCGTCGTGCAATTCGGCGCGGACGTCGAGCTTGTCAATCTCGACCATCTGGCGGACGTGCGGCGGGTGGCCGACGGCTCGACCCCCGAGGCGACACTGCGCCGTATCCAGGCGGTCATGCGGTGCAGGGAGCGGCTCACCGTCAACGTCGCCCCGCTGCTCGCGGTCGAGGAGCTGACGGTCTCGCTGTACCGCGGCTAACGGTTTGTATCCCATGCCGCTCATCATGAGCTTGGCGCAGACCTCGAGCGGGTAGCGAACGCTGGCGTCGGGACGCCACTCGGGCGCGAAGACCACGCCAGGACCCACCAGCTCAAGGCCGTCGAAGAACCGGGTGATCGCCGCACGGCCCCGCATCTTTCCTGTCCCTATGGCGTGCATGAGCACCTTCTCAAGCGCCAGCGACTCGGGGACGGCGTCAGCGAAGTGCGTGAGCTGGATATAGCTACCTGAAGCGAGCGCGCCCCTGAACGTGCCGACGATGCCATGCGGGTCCTCGTCGTCGTGCAGGTGGTGCAGGACCGCGTTGAGTATCAGCCCGATGGGACGGGTGAAGTCGAGGAAACCGGCCACCCGCTGGCTGGCCAGGATCGTCTCTGGATAGCGGAGATCGGCCGTGACGACGACCGTCCGCGGGTTGTCCTCGAGCAGCGCCCGCGCGTGCACGAGCACGAGCGGGTCGTTGTCCACGTACACCACCCGGGCGGCGGGATTGAGGTCCTGGGCGATCTGATGGGTGTTCTGCGCCGCGGGCAGGCCGGAACCGAGGTCGAGGAACTGGTCGATGCCCTTGCGCGACATGTACCTGACGGCGCGGCCAAGCGCCTGGCGGTTCATCATCGCGCCCCGGCCGCAATCGGGGAACGCCGCTATCGCTTGCTCGGCGACCGCACGGTCCCAGGCGAAGTTATCTTTCCCGCCCAGGATCGCGTCGTAGACCCGCGCGGCGCTCGGCTTGTGGATGTCAACCTGAGGCGGCCTGCGGGCGGGACCGCTGAGCGTCCACGGCGTGCCTTGGCGGCCCACGGTACCAATTCTCCCGTTTCAGGACAATTGAAGCGTCTAGCAAGAATTTCCCCCATCCTAGACCGCCGTTGCCCCGTTTGTGCACGCACGAACGCTTCTCGTGATGATCGTTAGGGTTTCGACCTCCTGACGGGTGCGGCGCAGCGACGTAGGCTGTGCCGATGGGCATGATCATGGCGGTCAGTTTCGAGCAGTACGGACGGCTCTACTACCTGGACCCGGGCGGCCACGAACCGAAGATCGGCGACAAGGTGCTCGTGCCCACCGATGGCGGTCCCGAGGTCGCCCAGTGCGTCTGGGCGCCGCAGTGGATGTCGGAAGACGTCGACGACCTGCCGGTCTGCGGTGGCCAGGCAACCGAGGAAGACCTCGCCAGGGACGAAGATAACCGGCGACGCCGGGCCGAGGGACGGCTGGCCGCGCGCCGGCTGATCCGCGAGCACGAGCTGCCGATGAAGGTCATCGCGGTGGACTACCTGTCCGCCACGAACGTGATCACCGTTTACTTCAGCGCTCCGCACCGGGTCGACTTCCGCGCGCTCGTCAGGGACCTCGCCACACGGCTGCGGGCCCGCGTCGAATTGCAGCAGATCGGCCCGCGGGACGAGGCGCGCCTGGCGGGCGGCATCGGCCCGTGCTGCAGGGACCTGTGCTGCGCGACGTTCCTCAAGGACTTCGAGCCGGTCTCCGTCCGGATGGCCAAAGACCAGGACCTGCCGGTGAACCCGATGCGCATAGCCGGGGCATGCGGCCGGCTGATGTGCTGCCTGAAGTACGAGCACCCGCTCTACCAGGACTTCAAGAAGAAGGCGCCGCGGACGGGGACGCAGGTCGAGACCGACGACGGTCCGGGCACGGTCGTCGGGCACAACGTGCCCTCCGACAGCGTGGTCGTGAAGCTCGCCGCCGACGGGAGCACCTGCGCCTGCTCCGTGGCCAGCGTCTGCGGCTCTCGCAAGGCCTACGAGTCGACGCACCTTAACGGCGGTTCCGACTGACCAGGATTCGCGTGTAACGCTTCTCCTTCCCCGAGGGACTGAATGGCGCAGCTGCGTTCCATTCAGGTCTCATCCCCAGGGAAGGGGAGCCTTGTGAAGGCACTCACACGTCTCGTACCCGCCGCCGCGGCGGCCCTCGCGGTGGCGGCCTTCGCCGCCCCCGCCGCGTCGGCAGCCACGAAGCCGGCCCCCGCCGCGCCAGGGCACGGCTTCCATGTCGGCGACAGCGACGCCGTATTCGTCATGACCGACAACACGGCCGGCAACTCGGTCGCCGCCTACCACCGCGCGTCCGATGGCACTTTGACCCTCGCGGGCACCTACCCCACCGGCGGCCTCGGCGGCGTGCTCGCCGGGTCCGTGGTCGACCACACCGCCTCGCAGGGGTCGCTCACCTACGACCGGGACAGCGGGCTGCTCTTCGCGGTCAACCCGGGCAGCAACACCGTCTCGGTATTCAAGGTCCGGGGTGACAAGCTCCATCTCAGCCAGGTCGTCTCGTCGGGCGGTACCTTCCCGGTCAGCGTGACGGTGCACGGGGACCACGCGTACGTTCTGAACGCGCTCGGCGGCGGATCGATCTCCGGGTACCGGATCTCCGGCGACTGGCTGTCGCCAGTCCCCGGCTCATCGAGAAGCCTCGGCCTCGGTACCACCGCGGCGACGCCGTTCACGAAGACGCCAGGGCAGGTGGCCTTCACCCCCGACGGCAGGTCGCTGCTCGTGACCACGAAGGCGAACACAAACGCCGTCGACGTGTTCTCCGTGTACTCCGACGGCACGCTGTCGGCCGCGCCGACCGTGAACACCGAGGCCGGTGACGTGCCGTTCGACGTCGCCTTCGACCGTGCCGGGCACGTGGTTGTCTCCGAGGCAGGGCCGAACGCGGTCGCGACGTTCGCGCTCGCGCCTGGCGGCGTGCTTAAGCAGCTCGCGGTCGCCGACACCGGGCAGGCGGCGACCTGCTGGATCGTCCGCGCTGGGCAGTACTTCTTCGCCTCCAACGCGGGAAGCGGTTCGGTAAGCGGTTACACGGTTGGCTGGTCCGGTGGCCTGACGGCGCTCGGGAACACGACCACCGACGCGGGGACCGTGGACGCGACCTCCGCTGGGGACGGCCGGTTCCTCTACGTGCAGGCCGGCAAGGCGGGCATCGTTGACGAGTACGCCATTGGCGGCGGCGGCACGCTGACCGCCATCGGCTCGGTCACCGTAGCGGGCGCGGCCGGCGGCGAGGGCATCGCGGCCGGTTAGCCAGCGGGCACGGGACTAAGTAGACAGGGCCGGCCGTGGTTGACACAGAGATGCGAGAACTGCGGCCGGCCCCTGCCAGGGGAGGTAGTACGCTGCCAGCGATGGAACTTGACGGGGAGCTGCTGCGTCGGCTGCGCGCCGGCGATGAGCGGGCTTTCGTCATCCTCGTTGAGCGCTACAACGGCGCCATGCTCCGCCTCGCGCTGTCCTTCGTGGATAGCCGCGCGGTGGCAGAGGAGGTCGTCCAGGACACCTGGCTGGCGGTGCTGCGCGGCCTGGTGGCGTTCGAGGGCCGGTCGTCGCTGAAGACCTGGCTGTTCTCCATCCTCGTCAACCGGGCGCGGACCACCGGCGTGCGGGAGTCACGGTCGGTGCCCGTCGCCGATGCGGGGCCCGCGGTGGACGCCTCCAGGTTCGGCCCGTCGGGGGGCTGGGCGGCACCGCCCGAGCAGTGGATCGAGGAGGCCGAGAACCGTGTCGACGCCTCGAAAATCAAGGAATTGCTGCTTGGCTCCTTCGACGGGCTGCCCGCGCGGCAGCGCGAGGTCGTGCTGCTGCGCGACGTGGAGGGACTAAGCAGCACGGAAGTGTGCGCGGTACTGGCGATTAGCGAGGCTAACCAGCGAGTGCTGCTGCACAGGGGCCGGTCAAAGATCCGGCAGTCACTCGAGTCTGAGCTGGGAGGTGCGGCGCGATGAGGCTCACATTCCTGCCATGGCGTACGCGCCACCGGGCGCTGGCCTGCCAGGAGGTCGTGGAGCTTGTGACCGACTACCTGGAGGACGCGCTCACCGCGGCGGACAGGAAGCGGTTCGAGACGCACCTGGCCGGCTGCCCGCACTGCACCGAGTACCTGGCCCAGATCAGGGAGACGATCCGGCTGGCCGGCCGGCTCACCCCCGAGGACCTGACGCCCGACATGAGCACCGACCTCACCGACCTCTACCGCCGCTGGCGCGCGGAAGGCTAACCGCCGATCTCGATTTCCTTGCTGACTTGACCAGCCGGTCCACCGCTGCACCTGGATGACGATGACTGGACCATCCGGGCGAGCCTCCCGGTACTGCTCATACCGGGCGGCGAGCAGGTCGATCGGCCGCCGAATGGCATCCTCGGCCGACGTGACGCTCGCGCGGCCGTCGGCGCGGACCCACCAGAGGGTGTCCCAGTCCTGCGCGTAGTGATCGGCGAGGACCGCGACACGCGGGTTCTCCCTGATGTTGCGGAGCCGCCGCAGGTTCACTGTCGTCTTGGGCTTATGGTCGACCGCGATGTAGATCAGGTCGCCGTCCACGGCAAATGTGACGGGAACCAGGTGCGGCTGCCCGTCGGTACCCACGGTAGCGAGTCGAGCTACCCGCGCCGCGGCCAGTCGTTGCCTGGCGTCATCCTCCGTCAGTCGCATCTTGTCGATTGTCCCGCTCATCGCGGTGGCGCGCCCTGGCAATGCTTACGTCTCGTGCCGGGTCGCCGCAACGCACCCCGCGGAACCTGTAGACTTACCTAGCGCTGCCCGCGAGGACAGCACGCCGCCTTAGCTCAGTCGGCCAGAGCGACGCACTCGTAATGCGTAGGTCATCGGTTCAATTCCGATAGGCGGCTCCCACGTCAAAGCCCCTTTCCGAGAAGCTGTTCGCTCCGGAGGGGGCTTTTGCTAACAGCGGGGTTACGCGGCCTCGGCCATGACGCGGGCGAAGTCGGCGGCGGCGCCCGTTGGCATCAGTCCCACCAGAAGCCCCAGATCGGGGTGTTCACCAGGCTTGCGGTGATGCTGCTGACGTCGCTCAGTCCTACCTGTCCGGCGAGGGTGCACTCGTCGCAGAAGGCGAACTGTTCGGCGGCGAGGCGCTGCGCGGCCTCGTAGGTGCGCGGGGGGCGTTCTACGATAAGCCGTATCTCGGCGAATCCGACTTCCAGGAGCCTGGCACCAAACCTGTCTTCCCAGGAGCGCAGGACGGCGGCAAGAGACAGAGTCCCGTTCGTGCCAGGGGCGAACCCGCTCCAGCCGATCAACGGCAACACATCAGCGGGGCGGCTCGCGGGGATCAGCCCCAGGCGCGCCGGGCGCAGCGAGGGCTGCCCAAACCGTGCCCGGGTCTGGCATTGGCTGGAGAGTGGCCCATACCACCGGTCTCCCTGGTCCGTGGGCGGCCCTAATCCGCCTCCCAGCGGGCAGGGTGACCGGTCCGAGCCGCAATTCCCCGTCTTCGGGCAGGCCGCTTATCGTCATCCCTCATCCCTTCCCATAGGTGATCGGTCGTGCGCTTCGTCGCGCTTCCAGCTGTTGTGCCACTCGTTCCCGCGCACGTACCGGCCGGCCCGGAACTCGCCGGTGGCGAGCCCGATCTGGAGCGCGATCGCGGTCTCCACGTGCAACCTGAGGAACCGCCACTCGGCATCGGGAAACAGTTCCTCGTCGGTGTCCGCCCACTCGCGCTCTGGCACGTTCAGGATCTCCGCGATATCGCGGAAGACGTTCGAGTTGCCGTACGGGCGCTTGGGGCTGATTCCCGGCGCGCCGAACTCGGCCGAATCCCAGCCGACATGGGCGCGGCGGAGCAGTCGCACATGCTCGTCGGTGACGGTGAACCGATTAGTGCGACGGATTACGTCGAACAGCGCCCGCGGGTCTCTCGGCCCGCCGGTCCAGCGGTAGCGCAGGCGCACGCCGTGCCGAGTGCAGAGTCGGTCGAACGCCTCGATCTGGCCCAGGTCGTCGCCGATCATCATTGGATGGGTGGCGAACACGGCGTCATGGCGGCCAGCGGCGATCGCCTCTCCCAGGGCGGCCAACTGGCTCCCCGGGCGGCCGGGCGGGCCAATATCGGCGTACACGACGGGCACTGGCCAGCCCAGGCCCTGGACCAGGCCGATTGCCATGGCACGATGATCGGTTATATCTGAGTCGTCGGCGTTGGTGCCGTCAGCGTCCCTGATATAGGCGGCCGGGCGGACGGGAAGACCGGTTGTTGGCATGAGCAGAACATAACGTCCGCCTCTGACAATGGGCCCGCTGCCGCGGGCATGATCACCGAAGTTTAGTGTCGTTATAGCGACACTAAACTTCCGTCAAGAGCAAAGTCTCCACGATCAAGCAAAGGGCCTGCCGGACGAAGTGGTAGATCCGCCGGCAGGCCACTAGCTCAGGATCCGGATTACGAGCTTGGCGGATAGGCGATTCCCGCGAGGGACGTGAACGCACGGGCGTTGGTGAAGGGCATGCTGTTGACGAGCCCGAGCGACTTTGTCATGCCGACCCCGCCGACGCTTCCCTTTGACGTATATACCTCGATGTCGAGCACGTCGCCGATGGTCTTGGCGGCGCCCGGGAGGAATGCCCAGAGGCCGGTGCCGCTGACGGGCTGGTACATGGACCCGTTCAGGTAGACGACCCCGTTGATGACGGCGTACTCCGGAGCGGCGGAGGGGAGAACGCTGGCGGCGGACTTCCAGCCGGCGGTGTACATCGATCCCGACAGGTACACCACCCCGTTGCGGATGGCCCAGGCCGGCGGTCGCGCCGGCCGCCAAGACCAGCAAGGCGACAGGCACTGCCAGCCGGGCCGGCCGGTGTAGTAGTGACGTGAGGGATCTCATTAGCGTTGGCGCGCCGTCACTCAGGCGAATCCGCGGCCGCGGTTCCCTCGGCGGCCGAGGGCTTGTCCGCCGAGGATGGGTACACGGAGTCCCGTGCGGTCACCGCGTCGATGACCGGGGCGCGGTCCCGCAGTCGGCTTGCCGTGACCGGATCGACGCTCATCAGCGTGAGCGAGCCAAAGGCATACGCCTCGCGGGCCAGCCGCCAGTCCGCCGGCCTGAGCAGATGCAACACGACGGCACCAAGCAGGGCCGGAGTCGGCGGATATGGCCCGCCCGTCAGGATCTGGAAGATGTCAGTCCTGCCGATCCCGCCAGGATAGGCCGCCCTAAGGAACTGGTAGAGCGCGCTGACCTGGTACTGGTCAGTCCCGGGATGGCGCTTGCTGAGAGCGCCCGCGAGGAAGCCGTGCCTGCGGAGCGCGCCAAGTACCTGGTGCGGCTCGTAGCGACTTGTCGCCTTCTGCAGGTAATCGAGCGTGAGGTCGCACACGATCCGCGCGTGCTGCGGGCGCTGCCATTCGTTCGCGAGCAGGTCGATCAGATCGCCGGCGTCGACCTGCCCCGAGGCCAGCCATGCGGTCAGCTTGCCATCGTCGCTCGTCCTCAGGTGCCAGCGCACGATCGCCGCCGGGAGCGGGTCTGACATTCCGGCCCGCACCACCGCCCGGAGCAGCGCCTGGTGCGGGGGATCGCCCGGCTGGATTTCCAGGCAGTCTTCCAGTTGGCAGTAGCCGTCAAGGCTGAGCGGTATCTCGAACGCCAGCGGGAGCAGCGCGGCGTAGACCTTGCCGTCCAGCCGATCGAGCGACTCATGCGGCCCGAGAAGGCGGCCTTCCCTGATGATCTCCCGGTACCTCGCCTGGCTCTCAGCGTCGGGGGCATGGTCGGCGGCGTACTTCCGCAGCGCCTGGAGGTCGGGTCTGACATGCTCAGGGTTCCCTGTCGCGATGTGCCTGGCGAGACGGAGCAGAAGCCCCTCCGCGAAGTCAGATCCGCGCTGCGGCGCGGCAAGGAAGTGCGTCAGGTCCTGGCCTGCGGTCGCCTTCGCCTCGGCGGGTTCCCGCCCTGCGACGCCGGTGACGTCGGTAACGCCGATGTCCTCCAGTGTCCTCAGCAGTTGGTCGCGGCTGAACCCCACCGGCTCCGTCAGCCCAGACATGCGCGCGATCGGCCTGCTTACCGTCTCTTCCAGCCACGCCAGGTACTCAAAGGCAGGTCCGTCCGCGTGCGTCATGACCGTGCGCTCCGGATGACCCCAGTGCACCACCTGGTCGGGCGGTTGGGTGATTCGCGACGCGCTGCTGAAGAACAGCCGGAACCTGTGATCCCTATTGGTGGCCTTGGTCCAGGTCGCCGCGGTCATCTTGGCGCGCATGCCGTAGGGCAGCAGCGTCATCACCATGTCGATGAACCGCAGCCGGCCAGCCACGCTCGTCGCCTCGGCGCCGAGCACGCAGACGCGCTGGCCGGTGAGCAGCAGCGCCGCAACCCGCATGGCCAGCGGGTCTACGGCGGGGGTGCGCCAGGCCGGCACGGCGATGGCGAGCGGTACCGGCGGCCCGTTCGCCGTTGGCATGCGAATGGCGCGCAGGGCCTCGTGCAGATCCTGGTAGCTAATCGCTGCCTCGGCGAGCGGCGCGTAGGGCACACAGAAATAGCTGGTGTACGTGATCCGCGCGCCGTTCTCATCATGGGTGTCCCGTCTCCCGTCGGCCGCGAACTCGTGGCTGGCGAGCCCGACGTAGCTGCCCCCTGGTCCGCTCGCTGGTGTCAGGTAGCTGACCGACACCTGAGGCAGCGTGTCGAGCGTGCCGAGCTGGAACCGGCCGATGGCCTCCTCGAAGTTGCGTGGTGACAGGTCCCCCGTGCTGCTGGCCAAGACGCGGTATCCCTCACGTCCCCGCCGCTTGCCGTGCAGCGCCCACTGCGCGTCCAGGCGGACGATGCCGCCGGTCACGAGCCCGCACCTGGCGGTGCCTGTTCCGCGTCCTTGATCGCGGCCGCGTCGATGGCAGGCGCGCGCTCTCGCAGCCGGGTAGACGTGCTTGAGTCGACGTTCATCAGCGTGAGCGCGCCGTAGATGTACGCGTTGTGGGCAAGCTGCCAGTCTCCCGGCCTGGGCAGGTGCATCATGACGGCGGCGAGCAGGGCTGGTGTTGGCGTGCTTGGCGTGCCGGTCAGGATCTGAGCGATGGCAGCCCTGCCGAGCCCGCCGGGATACGCCGCCTTCAGGAAGAGGAAGAGCGTGTGCACCTGGTACTGGTCGTTGCCTTGATGGCGCCTGCTCAGGGCGCTTGCCAGGTAGCCGTGCTGGCGCAGTGCCGACCGCACCTTCTGCGGCTCGTAGCGGGTTGGCGCCTTCTGCAGGTAATCAAGCGTGAGGTCGCACAGGATCCGCGCGTGCTGCGGGCGGTCCCACTCGCCCGCCAGATGGTGGATCATCGCGACGGCGTCTACCTGATCGGAGATCAGCCACTTGTTCAGCTTCTTCTCGTCTGTCTTTCTCAGGTGCCAGTACACGATCCCTGCCGCGAGCGGGTTAGTCATCCCGCGTCGTTCGATCGCCCGGAGCAGTTCAGGATGCGGTGGCTCGCCGGGCTCGATGCCCAGGCAGGTCTCGACCTGGCAGTAGCTCACATAGCTGATCGGCGTCCCGAACGCGAGGGCGAGCAGCGCGTCGTACAGCTTGTCTTCCTGCTTCTCGATGAGGTAGTTGTGCCTGAGAAGCCCGTGCTTGGCGATCAGTTCCCTGTAGCGCTTGCGGCGGACCTCGTCGCTGTCGCCGGTCTCCGCATACCTCTTCATGCCGGCGATGTCGGAACGCAGCCGGGTCAGGTTCCGCTTCTCCGCGTGCAGGATGCACTCGAGCAGCATCTGCTCTCCGATGTCGACCTCGGCCATCCCGACAGTCGGCTCCTGCGGAGGGCCGGCGTGGGCCGCCGCGGTGCGGGCTTCCGCGGGTCGCTGATGGGATCTCGGCCGGGGCCTGTGCTGTACGCCATCGACGAGCTCGAGGGCCTGGAGGGCGGACTTCGGCCCGAACGTCAGCTCCGTGGTGAGGCCGGACAGCCGGGAGAGCGGGTTGATTTTGTCGATCAGCCAGTCGAGGTAGTCGCTCGCGGGTCCGCCTGGAATGCGCACCAGGTCCGGCTGGTCCCAGGTCACCACGTGGTCGGGCGGCTGGGTGGCTCGCGGCGCGCTGCTGAAGAACAGCTTGAACCTGTGTTCCCTGTTGGTGGCCCGCGTCCAGGTCGCCGCGGTCATCCTGGTACGGAAGCCGTAGGGGAGCAGCGCCATTGTCGCGTCGATGAACCGCAGCCGCTCGGTCATGCTCGTGCCGTCCGCGCCGAGCACGCAGACCGGCGTGCCGGTCAGCAGCAGCGCCGCCACCCGCAACGCGAGGTCGTCGACGGCCTGGACCTGCGGGGTGGGCACCGCGATCGTGACCTCCTTCGGCGGGCCGTTCACCACGGGAAGCATCAGGGCGCGCAGCGCCTCGTACAGGCTCAGGTAGCCGATGGCCTGCTCTGCGAGCCTCCGGTAAGGCACGCAGAAGTAGCTGGTGAACGCCGTCTCCCTGCCAAGGTTGTCGAACTGCCTGACCCCGTCGGCGTATCGCTGGCCATCCGCCGCGAACCAGTGGATGGCCAGCGAGAGGTAGCTGACACCCGGCTGAGTGCCATGGCGCGCGTAGCTCACCGACACCTGCGGCAGCGTGTTGAGCGCGCCCAGCTGGAACCTGCTGAGCGCGTCCGCGAAGTTCTCCAGGCTCAGCTCGCCGGTACTGCAGGCGATGACGCGGTATCCCTCGTTGTCCGCCGTCTTGCCATGCAGCGCCCACTGCGCGCCCGCCGTGATGATCGCGTTGGTCACAGGGACGTCCTCACGTGCTCGGCGTCAGCTTGCCGACCAGCCACAGGACCGGCTCCACCACGTTGATCGGGTGGATGGGACCCCTGACGAGAGGCCGGCCTGACGCGGTCCGGTAGACGTTCTCCGTATCTTCGATGTCGAACCGGTTCGTGCGCTTGTTGAGCATGAATCCGACCGCGGATGTGGCGTAGTAACTGATCCGTTCCGGGTAGAAGTACCTCTCGAGCAGCCGCGGCAGCCCTTCCCCGTTTCCCGTGCGGGATACCGTGCAGAGGCTCTGCAGCAGCGCCTGCGCGTCGGACTCGTGGACCCGGGGAAACCCCCACTGGTTGTGGTCGTCGCCCATGAGCATGCCAAGTTCCTGCGCGGTCTTGAAGACCCGCGGCTCGTCAAGCTTGGTGACGCACACCGCGAGATGGTGCGGCAGCCGGCCGTCGAAGTCGGGCTCGTTAGAGGCTTCGCCCATGAGCTCCCTGAGCAGGCTGCTGGTCCGCTGGTACGCGTCGCCGGTCTTGAACTCCCTGATCGGGTCGAACATGTAGAGGATTCCCCGGCTCCTCGCCAGGTGCTCGATCAGCTTCTTCCTGTCGGCAAGGCCGATTTGATCGGCCCGGCCGAGCTCGCCGGTGGCGTCGGTCAGCTTGAGCGTGATCTCGACGCGCTCCCTCACGAGGCGTTCCGCCGTCCTTGTGCGGAACCTCCCCGCCCGTGCCGCGGGCTCCGTCCGCTCGACCTGGCCGCTCAGTATCCAGTCGAAGGAGTCGACGCTGAGCGTGGGCAGCGGAAACCTGCCCTCGCTCGTCAGCGCGCTCGACATCTCGTCAAGCTGAGTCATGGAGGCGATGTCCCTGCAGAAGATCAGCCAGTCGCTGTCCTGCTCGATGAGCGCCTTCTCGAGCGCGCAGAGGAACGTTGACTTGCCGCTTCCCGTCGTCCCGAGCATGGCGATGCCCCGCTCGCTCCAGTTCTTCAGGTACGCCACGTCAGGCTCCTCCTCATGCGTCGATGAACGGGAACGGCACGATCTGCGCTGCCTCGCGCAAGCCAAGAGCCGCCGCGAAGTCCCCCATGTCCACGGCGTCGTCGACCGTCGCGGCGGCTTCCCTGCCAAGCGACTGCCAGATGTCGCCGCGCCAGCCCTGGTCGCGGAGCGCGCCGTAGGCCCTGACCGGCACGCGGCGCAGCCGGTTGAGCTGCGCGCTCGCGCTCACCCGCTCGGGGCACGGAATGATCTGACTGCGAGTGTCCATCGCGGACGGGTACGCCGGCCTGCCACCGGCGGTCACGAGCACGGGCTGCCCGTCCTTGTCAGACAGGCGCCTGGCGACCTCCTGGAGCGCGCACTCGAGCTGCGCCGCGCGGTAGTACTCGCGCTCGTCCTCCTTGCGGCCGGTCAGCCCGCGCAGTTCGGTGATCGCCTGAGCGCTTGGCGCCGCCCATGCCAGGACGTCGATCGGCTCGTCGTCCATGGCCCACGCGACCGCGTGCGCACCGTACGCGACCACCGAGACGACCAGTGGCCTCGTGCTTGACTCCGCTGCGGTGATCAGCTGCTCAAGCCGGTCGATCCTGGGCTGCAGGCGCTGGTCGCCGCCGCATACCTCGACGAGGCAGACCAGGTGGGCGGGCCTTGACGTGAGGATCTGCTCGGGCACAAGGCGCTTGAGATCGTCCCATGACCTGGCGGACCTGCCCAGCGTCGCCGACGCGGACAGCCCCTCGAACTGCACGCGTCCCGGCCGGGCGAGCACCGCCCGCAGCTCGTAGCTGCCCGGTGCCACAACGGCGGACAGCAGCTGGACCGGCTGCAGTTCGCGTGAGTTGGGCGGAACATCGGGCCGAGGCTCGCGGGTGACGACGGCGAAGACGGTGCCATCGCGGTCCGTCGGCTCGACGCGCACCCTGACGCTGACCTGGTGACCGCGGCTCACGCCAGGCGGGAAGAGCTGCTGACCCGAGATGTAGATGCGCCCGGCCCCCGATCGCCCGGGAGGCACCCGCTTGAGCACCGCGAGCTCGTAGCCGAGCGCGAGCGGGCTGTCCCTCATCGCCTCGCGAACATGTTCCTTGAGCGGGGTCAGGCAGTCACAGACCGGTACGCCGCCCGGGCCGGGCAGCAGATAGCTGAGCTCGTCGGGCAGGCGGGGAGCCGTCCGGGCGACGAACGCCGGCGCGACTTCTCGGTAGAAGGCGTCTGGGTCGTCCATGACGGAGGCGCTCAGGCGTGGCTCCTCGGCCTGCGGCGTCCCATTCCTGTCTCGGTAGACCCGCAGAACGGTCGCGCGGTCTTCCCCGAACTCGGCGACCGTAAACCTATTGCCTGCTGTGAGCCGCGCGAGCTCATCGGAAAGGGCATTGTGAACGTAGTCGTCCCCGCTCAGGGAGTTCATGGACCAGCCTTTCCCGAGAAACCGGCCGTTCAATGTTCCGGAACGTTTAATCGCTTCTGATTCTGAGATGAATCTGCTTCCTTAGCGGATCGGCTTTGGGTCGCCTGATGACGCAGTTTATCCATGCCGTGGCGGCAGGGTAGCCCCAGTGCGGTGACAGCCCCGCAATGATGCGGGGATGCCGTCGGCGTGCTCCCCTATGCTGATATTCCGCAGTACCGCAAGCCGTATTCCGGAGGCTGATGATGCTGAAGTTTCAGCAGTTGCGGCGACTCGTGGTCGCGCTGTCCGGTGCGCACGAGGAGACCCTCGCGCTTGTCCCAACCGAGCGGGCACGGTTCGAGAGCCTCGGCTGGGCCGTTCTGATCACCAGTGGGATGGCGGCCGTCTCCATGTGGTTTGCGCTGGCGAGCGCCGTGGGGATCAACGGGATCATCGCCGTTCCCGTCGCGCTGTTCTGGGGGCTGGTGATCATGGGCATCGACCGATGGCTGATCACCTCGATGCCGGCCGATTCCGCGAGGAAGTTCGCGATGGCGGTGCCAAGGCTCGCGCTCGCCCTGCTGCTCGGCACGCTGATCTCCACCCCGCTCGTGCTGCGCATCTTCCAGTCGGAGATCGACGCGCAGATTGCCGTGATACAGCAGAAGAGCTACAACACGTTTCTGCAGCAGCAGCAGAGCAGCCAGGTGGCGGCGCAGGTCGCCACCTATAAGGGCGAGCTACAGCAACTGAACACGGTAATCAATTCGCATGGCGCGTCAACGGGCAATGCCTCGTCTGACCCGCAGCTCGTGGCGTACAACAATCAGAAGACACAGCTCGAGAGTCAGCAGAACCACTGGATAACTCTCGAAAATAAATATTACACGGACTACACCTGCCAGAAATATGGTGGCGTGCAATGCCCGAAGAAGGGGGTCGGGCCGGCCGCGGAGGCGAGCTATAGCAGCTATCTGCAGGCCAAGAGCCAGGTCACTACCCTGCAGGGCGGGATCAATAACGTCCAGGCTGAAATTCACCAGCGCGACAACCAGCTCAACTCGACCAGCGTGGCCGACGAGCAGAACAGGTACCAGGAGGCGCTCACCCAGCGACCGCTTGTGCAGAACGAGTACAACACGGCGGTGCAGCGGCAGAACCAGCTCCAGGCGACCTACTTCGCGCAGGAACAGGCCTCCCACGGCATCTTGATCAGGCTCGAGGCGCTCAGCCAGCTCAGCAACGGTAACCCCACCGTCACCGCCGCCCGGTTCCTGCTCTTCCTGCTCTTCCTCGTTATCGAGTGCCTGCCCGTCACGGTGAAGCTGCTGCAGCAGCCTGGCCTGTACGAGGAGGCCATGGCCAAGGCGAAGGATGCCTCGCGCCGGGACGTCGCGAAGTACTACAGCGGCCGGTCAAGGCTTGGCGGCGGTGGCTTCCCCGCGGGCGCGCCGTCGGCGGTCCTGCGGCTTCGCCCGGAATCCGAGCCAAGCATTGACCCGATCTGGAACAGGACGCGGGCGCTGACGACGGCGATCGGCGACCACGCGGACGACCAGCAGACCGAGACGATCCATGATCAGCACTTCGGATGGACGCCGGGCGGTGGAGCCGAGTACGGGTCGCAGGGGAACGAGCGCCCGCAGCAGGGCTGGAGCGGTGCCGACCGGTGGCGCAACCACTGGCGGGACCGGCCCGACGAGGACGAGCCCCCCCAGTGGCAACCAGACAGGCAGGGACCGGCTCTCGCGGAGACCCAGGGTGAACTGCCGGCGGCCGCCCCGTTCGTCGCGCAGACGAGGCTGGACCTCGGCTACCCGGATGCCGGGCCGCGCGCCGACGTCTACCAGCCGGAAAGGCGCGATGACGGCGGGCTGGCCTACCCGGAGGACGGCTACCAGGATGACGGTTACCGCGGCGACGGCCACCTGAGCGAGGATGACCGCGACGCGGGCTGGTCTGGCCACGGTGCGGACGGCGCGCCCGACGGCCAGCAGCCGGTACCGGCGCGGCCGGACGGCAACGGCAGCGGGGTCCCGCTGAGCTGGGATGACGAATGACCTCACCCGGTGAGGTACTCAACGGCCGCTACCGGCTCGAAAAGAGGCTCGGCGAAGGTGCGATGGGCAGCGTGTGGCGGGCATACGACCCGGTCCTCGAGCGGTTGGTGGCGGTCAAGGAGCTGATCACTAACCGCTCAGGCGGCGAGCCCCTGGAGATCAGGCTTGAACGGGTCCGCAGGGAGGCGCTCGCGCTCGCCAAGATCGAGCATCCAGCGATCGTCACCATCCATGACCTGATCTACGTCAGGTCCGCTGAGGATCCGTGGATCGTCATGGGTTACGCGCACGGACGTTCGCTCGACAAGATCATCGTGGCGGACGGTCGGCTCGGCGAGCAGCAGGTCGCGGCCATCGGCCTCGCGGTATTCGAGGGGCTTGAGGCGTGCCACAAGCACCGCGTCTACCACCGTGACGTCAAGCCGGCCAACATCGTCGTCGGCGAGGACGGGTCCGCGCGCCTGGTGGACTTCGGCATCGTCCGGATGGTCGGCAAGGAGGCGCTGACGGCCACGAGCAATGTCCTCGGCACCCCGGAGTTCCTGGCGCCCGAGATGGTTGACAAGCAGCCCAAGGTCGGGCCGACGACCGACATGTGGGCGCTCGCCGTGACGCTCTACTGCGCGCTCGAGGGCAAGTCGCCGTTCTGGGCGGAGTCCATCAACGCGATCTTCGCGGCGATCGCGGCCAAGAGCCCGCCCGAGCCGCGCGACGGCGGCCCGCTGGCCGAACTGGTCGTGCAGATGCTCAGGAAGCAGCCGCGGGATCGGCCTGACGCCGCCACGGTCAAGTCGGTCCTGCGCGATATCGCCGGCCTGGATAGTCCGCGCGGCGGACCATCGCCGCGAGAACAGAACCGGACAGCGGATCGCAACGGCTGGGCCGGTCACGTGCCGCCGCAGCCGTCAGCGGGCTACCGGCAGGAAACCCAACTGGTCCACACCGAACATCGGCGCGCACCGCTCAACGGCCTCCCCCTTGTCAACGCGGCGAAGGAGATCGCGAGGCTGCCCACCGAGCAGGCGGTCGTCAGGCTGCTCGCGCTCGGCGAGCCCGATGCCGCCAACATCATCAATCGCTGCGATGACCCGGACGCCGGCCGGCTGCTCAGCGCCATCGCCACCGACGACCGGGTGCGGGCAAGGAAGATCCTTGAGATGGTCACGATCAACCGTGCCGGGCAGCTACTCGACGACATGAGTTCCATCGCCGCGGCCGCCGTCCTCGCCCTGAAGCCGACGGACGGCGCGGTGCGCATCATGGTCAGGTGCGACGATCAGACCATCGTCGAGGCCCTGTCAGAGATGGACCCGGACAGGGCCGCCGAGGTCGTGCTCACGATGGGCGAGGGACGCGCCGTCGCGGTGCTCCGCCAGGCCGCCCCGCTCAAAGTCGCCCGCGTCGTGCGGTATATCGCGCCCCACGACAGGCGCCAGGTCCTGCTCAACCAGTTGCCAGAACGGTTCCGCGCCGCGGTGACGAGGCTGCTCTAGAATGCGCGTGCCGGGTCCGCGCCTGACCAGGCGGCGCGGAGCAGCGCGCGCAGGTCCTCGGCGGTGACCTGGCGGGGGTTGGACGGCGGGACGGAGGGCAGGATCGCGTCGGCGGCCTCGGCGATCGAATCCTCGGTGAATCCGTAGTCCCTGAGGGCGTGCGGGGCGTCGAGCCCCAGCTTGAGCGCCATCAGGCCGCCGATCGCCGTCGCGGAGCCGAACGCGCCGGCGATCCGCCGCTCCGCGTCGGGGGCGGCCGGGCCGTTGAACGCGAGCACGTACGGGAGCACGGTCGCGTGCGTCTGGGCGTGCGGCAGGTTGTACTTGCCGCCGAGGACGTGGCAGATCTTGTGATGCAGCCCCGAGCCCGCCGACGCGAACGCCGCGGCCGCCAGGTACGCCGCGTACAGCACGTGCTCGCGGCCGTTGATGTCGCCGGGATCGGCGACGACCATCGGCAGGCCGGCCGCGAGCGACCTGATGCCCTCACAAGCGAGCGCGGCGTTGATCGGATCCGCGTTCGGCGCCCACATCGAGTCGACGCAGTGCGCGAGCGCGTTCAGTCCCGACGCGACCGACATCCCGACCGGGAGGGACGTGGTGAGGGCGGCGTCGTAGATGATGACCTTGGGCAGCACCGTGATGTCGACACCCGTCGTCTTCTTCGCGCCCTCGGTGAGACCCCAGACTTGTGTCGCCTCTGACCCGGCGTACGTGGTCGGGACGGCGACGATCGGCAGGCCGCTCGTCATCGCGATCGCCTTGGCCAGGCCGGTGGTCGAGCCGCCGCCGACGCTGACGAGCGCGTCGATGCCGTTCGTCTTCGCCGCGTCCCTGGCCCGCTCGGCCACCTCGACGGGGACGTGCATGACCACGTCGTCGTGGCGGAGGGCGACGGGAATGCCCGCGGCTATCTCGTCGGCCAGGTGCATCCCGGCCTTCGCGGCGATCAGCATGACCCGCGTCGCGCCGAGGGCGGTGATCTCCCTGAGCAGGCTGGCCGTAGCCTCGCCTGAGCCGAAGCAGACGCGCTGTGGCAGGGTGTCGTGGACGAAGCGCATGCCCTCTATCTTCCGCCTACCTTCCGCTCTCGACGCTCAGCAGGGTCGTGAGGGCGTCGCGCAGTTCTCGTTCCGGGCTGGCGGGCATGGACATGGAGCGCCAGCCGATGAACTTGTCCGGCCTGATCAGCAGGACGCCGTCCTCCTCGATCTCGCGGACCCGCGCCCAGTCGTAGTAGATGTCGGTGACCTCGCGGCCCGGTCCGATCACCACCGTTTTAATCGGGACGTTGAGGTCGGCGCTCACCTTGGCGGCCGCCTGCTCCCACTGCTCCCCAGCGATGCCCGTGATCAGCGTGAACGCGTCGTAAGGTGCGAGGTCCAGGGTGGAGACCTTGCGCATCGCGTCGCCAACCCAGGCGTGCGGCAGGTGCGAGCCGGGGACGGTGGAGGCCTGGTAGTACAGCTCGGGGTCTTTGTCCGGCTGGGGCTTGGCGGTGCCGTCCGTGACGATCGCGGTTGACTCGTAGAACTGGCCGAGTTCGACGCCATGCGCGTTGAACTCGTAGTTCTTCAGCTCCATCGCCTGCACGAGGGCCTCTCGCTTTGCCCTGCCCTTCGCGGTGTTCTGCTTGCGCTCTTCGATCTGCTCGCGCATCTCCTCCTCGGTCTCGGCGTCGGTCAGGCCGAGGACCTCGAAGAACTGGCCGAACTCGCGGCTTGACCGGTTGGCCCTGGTCACGATCTGTTTCGCTACGGGGGCGCGCTCGGTGGAGTACGTCTCGAGCAGGGCAGGTCCTGCCTGGCGCTTGAGCACGGCGGCGAGCTTCCACGCGAGGTTGTAGGAGTCCTGGACGGAGGTGTTGGAGCCGAGGCCGTTGCTTGGCGGGTGGCGGTGGATGGCGTCGCCCGCCGCGAATACCCGTTTTTTCTGCAGGTGGGTCGCGAACATCTCGTTGTTACCCCACAGGCTCGTGCCGGTGATCTCGACGTCGAGATCCGGCATGCCGAGAAGGTTCCTGACGATTTCGGCGGCCTTTTCGTCGTTCACGTCCGGCGGGGGCTGGCTGATGTCGTAACCCCAGACGATCAGCCACTCGTTCCACGGGCGGATCATCCTGACCAGGCCGGCGCCGATGCCGCCGACGTTGGAGCCGGGCTGGATGACCCAGTACAGGACGCTTGGCCGGGTGGCTACCTGGGGGGAAATATCAGCTTTAAAGGTGATATTCATGGATCCGGCGATGTCCATCTGGCCCTCGTAGGGCAGGCCGATGTGCTCGGCGACCAGGGACCTGGCGCCATCGGCGCCGATCAGGTACCTGGACCTGATCGCGTAGGTCGCGCCGGTGAGCCGGTCGCGGACGGTGGTGGTGACGCCGTGCTCATCCTGGGCGTGGCTCAGGTACTCGGTGGAGAACCTCGTCTGGGTGCCGCGGCTCGTGGCGTTCTTGACGAGGATCGGTTCCAGGTAGGTCTGCGGAATGTCGCAGATCAGGCAGGGCGAGGCGAGCTGATAGTCGGCCTCGCGTGCCGGGTGGGTGCCCCAGGTGCGGATGCGGCCGATCTCCTCGCCCGCGAGCGAGGTGCAGAACACGGTGTCGCCGATCAGTTCGTGCGGGGTCGCATCCGCGAGCACCTGATCCTCGATGCCCAGGTCGCGGAAGATCTCCATCGCGCGCTGGTTGGTGATGTGCGCCCGCGGCGTGTTCGCCGTCCACCGGTACTTGGTGATCATGATGTTCGGCACGCCGCGGGTCGCGAGGCAGAGCGCGGCCGCGCCTCCGGCCGGTCCCGAGCCGACGACAAGCACGTCGGTCTCTACTTCGGCTCCCGTGGGGACCGCGGTCTCGGCGAGTCCGTCGTCGAAGGCAGGCATAGGCTGCGCACCTTTCTTCCCGGCCGTCTTTGGCCTGGTCCGTGTGCTTGTCGCGCGATTATCTCCGGCTTAGCGTGCATCCGCCACAGGCACGGCAGCGGATGGCGGAAATCAGAACGTCTCGCTGGGCGGTCAGCCTGCGGCCGGGATGCGGTGGAGGTCGCTTGCCCTGTGGTTGAAGTGCTGGCGGAAGGCGTGCGAGAAGTAGGTTGCTGACGTGAAGCCGCAGCGGGCCGCGATCTCCGCGACGGTCTGCGGTCGGGTGAGCGATTTCGGCGCGCGGGTGGCGGCGGCCGCCTGGCTCGACAGGATCGAGTGCGCGAGTTCGAGGCGGCGGGACAGGATATGCCTCGGCACCGACGTGCAGTCGGCGGAGAAGAGCCGGGAGAGCTGGCGCTCGCTGATCCCGGTGGCGGCGGCGATCTCGTCCGCGCCAAGGCCAGGGTCGGTCAGGTGCTCCTCTATATAGGAGTGCGCCACGGCCCGGTGAGCGGCGCCCCGCGCCGCGCGCGGGCCTGCCGCAAGGACCGCGACCAGGTCAAGCACGGTCTGCTCCGCTGGAAGCAGCGAGTGCCCTGGCCTCGTCGCGCGCCCGGCGATCCGCGCGAGCGCGCGGGCGTACTGGTCGGGCCCGCCCGTCCCGCCGCTGCCCGCCCGGCGGCCGGCCGTGGTCGGCGGCACGGCGAAGGATGCGATGACGGGTCCGGTGAGCCGTCCGACGTCGGCCCTGGCAGTGAGGGCGGAGCGCGGGACCGTTACGACTAGTTCCTCGAGTCCCCTGGCGAACCTCCGCGCGAACGGCGAATCCGTCTCGCAGATGACCGCGTCGCCCGGGTGCCGGGCGAGCGTGCCCTCGGCGGAGCTGAACCAGGCATCGCCGCGCAGCGTCAGGTAGACGGCGACCGAGTCGGCGGGAAACCGGCTGATCACCCCGGGAGTCCGCTCGACCGCATGGGAAGACCCAACCACGCGGGCCAGCCGGACCTGCGGAAGCGCGATGTTGAGCTCGCACGCGTCAAGCATGCCTGGCGCGTGGACCAGGAGGCCGATGAGCGCGGTGGCATTATGCGACTCCCACAGCTCGACCCGGCGGTCGGCGGGCAGGCCAGCGGTGGAGAATACCCGCGGCATGAGTTCCGCGGTCACTATTGCCTTCTGCCCATGAGATCACGATAGGGGAGACGGCGCTGCGCCTCACTGCCTGCGACGCTAACCTGAGGGGGGTCCTCAGCGAGAGGTGGATGTCCATGATGTCCGCGATGCCGCAGAACAGCCCGGGCGGGTCGGCCCTTGGCGGTGGCGGGAACGGCTTCGTCGGTCCGTACGCCACCCTGTGTGCCCTGCTCTACGACGTGGACCAGTACGGGAAGAGCCGCAGGATGCGGACGACCGCGGCCAGTCCGCTTCCGATTCCCATGGAGACGGTGTCGCCAGGCGAGACCCTGCACATTGCGGTCGATGACGGTCGGAACGCCCACAAAACCGAGAAACAGCGGTACCTGTGGGTACCCCAGGCGGACGGGATGGCCTTCAATCCTGTCACGGTCGGCCTGGACGTGCGGACCGGCCACTGGACGATCCGCAATAGCGGTCGCACGAACACCCTGCGGGTCCAGCAGTACGGGCTTTCCGCGGTACCGCTCCCTCCTGGCACGGCGATTCCCATGACCGGACTGGACGTCGCGGTGTGGATTCCTGTCGAGCCGCGCGAGCGCAGGGCTTACGAAAAGGGCGAAGCCTTCCGCCTGCTCATATTGAATACGAAGGAAGCGCCGCCGCGGGCTTCCGGTGCCCAGACCAAGCTGATCACCGCGCCGACGCGTTCTCTGACGGCGGCCAAGCAGGAGGCGCTCCTCGCGTACTTCGGCCTGTACCTGTCCTGGCCGCCGCTGCCTGCGCCGCACGTCAGGCAGCAGCTAGAGGTCGAGGAAACCGCCGTGCTCAACCAGTTGGAGAAGCTGCCAAGCGCGAAGAACTGGGCCCGCAACCGGCATGACGTGCTGGCCGGCGAGGACGGCCTGTTCAGCGCCGCCGACTGGTACCCGAGGCTGGGCGGGGCGGGGCGTTCGCTGTCGAACCACCTGGCCGCGTTCTACCGTCTCGTGGAGCTTGGCACGATCAACCTGTCGCGCGTCCGGCGGTGGGCTACCACCCACCAGGTAGAGCCTTACGTAATTATCGATAGTTGATTAGGCTCAAGGGGTGCTTGCGCCGGCGGGGCAGGCGGGTCGGGAGGTGGGGAATGTCCGGGGCGATACTGCCGCGACCGGCCCGGGTCTGCGCATGCGGGCACGACAAGGCGGCGCACACCCATTACCGGCCAGGTCAGGACTGCGCGCTCTGCGACTGCGCACGCTGGCGGCGCGCGGTCCTGCGCTTGTTCGCCAGGACGCAGCGAACTACATGATCAATGGTGGCCGCTGCATGGCACCGCCTCACCGGCCAGGGCCAATTAACGGCCGATGGTGACGATCGCGATCTGCCGCCAGATGATGTGTGTCATCCCCGGTATGCGTTCGATGCCGTAACTAAACGCCGCACGCCCGTTTTCCCCCCATGACATCTCGAACAACTCCGGATGACCAGGCACCGGCCTGACCCGGAGTTCCGACCGGAACCGGCGATCGGCTGACGTCAGGTCTGGTGTGAAGGCGTCTAGCACGATCTTGCGGAACATTGCCTGCTGCTCACGCGTCAGGGACTGCCAGCCGGCTTCGAAGCGCGGCAGGGTCTCAAACGTGGGCATCAGACGTCAGATGCTCCCATCGAGTCAAGGTGAGCGAACATGGCCTCGCCGGACTCATGTACCACTACGCCTTCTCCCGCATGGTCATCCGCCGCATGAATACCGTCCGGGTACGGCGCGTAGAGCCAGACCTGGTCGGTCGGGATAGAGACGTAGCCCCTGACCGTGATCGTGCCGTCTCCGCGCACGGTGAACTCCACCTCATCTCCCTCGCTGACGCGCAGTGCCCGCCTGATCTCCTCAGGCACGGTGAGCTGTGCCTTCGGTCGAAGCCGTGCCCGGGCGCTGGCCTGCTGAGGTCGCGTATGCCGTTTTCCTGCATCCCAGCTCATTGAACTCCCTCCTTAGAGGAATCCGACTTTCCTATCCTCTAACTCTCCCGATTTCGGTCATTCCAGTCTTACGCTGTTACTAACCGGACATTCGGGGCAGGGCAACCAATTTGTAGCTTCATACTGATCTCGGCACAAATGCGCGGCCGAATCACCCACAATCCCCATGTGCGGCCCAGCATAGTCGAAGCGATGATTGTAAAAGAATCCCTTGCATAAGGGACAACGATAGATTTTGTTTCTACGCGGTTACGCGGAGGATGCCAGGTGATCAGGGTGCGAGCCGCGGTGCCTGACGAACCTGCTCCGGCGAAAGCCCGACGCGCCGGAGTGCCCGACGGTCCCGCCGGCGGGGTCGGCGGGACCGGTCCAACTGGCCACTGCTCCGGCACGCCGCCGCACGCGAAGGCCGCCGCACGCGAAGATCGCCGCCTGGGCCGACGGCAGCCCTGGGCGGTCGGTGGTGCCGCCGTGCCGTATCCCGTCTCCGGAAATCCTCCGCGCAGCAGAATCCGACTTTCTTACGTTCCCACTTTCATAAAGCCGACCATTCTAAAATTCTTATAATTCACGTCACGAGATCTCTTATCAAGAATTTCTTTACCCAATTTTTACCGGATACTGCGAAGATGCTGCCCTGAACAAGAGAGAATGCTCATGCATCGCCTAACATAGTGATGCGGCCATTCGAAAGTAAATCCCTGATGCGAGGGAGAGCAGGAAGGCTTGTGTGTCCCGGTCGACTGGCCGGATCAGCATGGATGCGGTCCGGAAGCGCTGGGGCTATCACCGGGCGGCGGATGCATATGACCGCACAGGAAAGCCTGCTCACGAAAAACGCGCCGCGCCACGTATCGACGACGTCGTTGAACTCCGAAACCAACACATAGCTGTATAAGTAACACAGTTAACATCCGATGAAGGGCGGGGACCCGGATTGTCGGCTGACCAGCGCATTCCCGAGATTGCGCCGGGGGGGAAAACAGTGCATCTACCACTGCGGGGTACAATGCCGCTGAAAATTTCCATTCTCATGTGCGCGTTCAATGAGCAGCAGCGTATCGAGCGAGCGATTAACGAGGTGCTGCTGACCAACTACCCTTGCGACATCGAGCTCATCGTGGTGGACGATGGAAGTACCGACGACACCGCGCTCATCGCTGAAAACGTCAGCGACCCTCGGCTGGTCGTACATCGCCACGCGAAGAACATGGGCAAAGGATCGGCCCTGCGCAGTGCCACCGCCTTGGCGACTGGCACCCACATACTGCCGTTCGACGCGGACCTCGAGTATTCGTCAGAAGACATCCCGAGGTTGATCGATCCCATGATAAAGCGACAATACGACGTCGTATACGGTGCTCGCATCTTCGGTTTCAACACCGTATATCAGTCGTATCGATATGCTGCGGGTAACCGCTTCCTTACCAGAGCGGCAAACATGCTCTTCGATGCCAGCATCAGCGATCTGCACACCTGCCTGAAGCTCGTGCCACTTGCCTTGTTTCGGCGACTCGCGCTGCGGGAGTCAGGATTCGGGCTGGACACGGAACTGACCGCGAGCCTCCTGCGGCTGGGAATCAGGCCGTTCGAGGTTCCGATCAGCTATTACAGCCGTTCCCATGCGGAGGGTAAGAAGATCAACTGGCGCGACGCGTTGGCGTGTGTTGTCATTCTCGTCAAAGTTCGAATGCGGCGGCGAAAGCGGCTGTTCATGACGCAGGTCGACGAGAAGTCCACTCCCCGAGTGGATCGAGACCTGTACGCCGAGCATGTTATCAGCGAAGTTGAGAATGTACGTAGCGAACTAATAGCTGCCCTCAACGCGACGGGCCAGGCTGGCGAAGAGGCAAGTGCCGCCGCGGCAGGCTAATGGAGATGTCGCGGAAATTAGGCGGGTGCGGGTCGAAGATCAACAGCAACAGGGGGTTCTATCCCGTGTTGCCTGCTAGGGGGTATGCAGTCCGTGAGAATTGCACACGTTGTCTCATCTTATCATCCGCAGGTTGGCGGTGTAGAGATGCACGTGCGTCGTATCGTCGAGGGATGTAATGCGGCGGGAGACGAGATAACGGTGCTCACACATACCTCCGGCAAGCACCTGGTACAGGAGTCGGTTAACTCGATCAGAGTACTCCGGTTCCCGTTGGCTGTGCGCTCTCCGAACTACGCATTCTCGCCGGCGTTGTTCCGCTATTTGCCCGAGCACGCTGACGAGTTTGATCTTGTTCACTCGCACAGCTATCATACGCTAGTTGGCCAAGCAGCCATGCGGACTCGCCTGCCCATGATATTTACACCCCACTATCATGGCACCGGACATACACCGTTTAGGGCAGCGCTCCATCGGGTCTACCGTCCGATAGGTGCACGTCTATTCGTGGCCGCTCAAGCAATCATCTGCGTCTCTGCCGCTGAGCGGGACCTGCTAGTCAGGGATTTCCCGGGAGCCGCGCGAAAGATAACGGTCATTCCCAATGGTACTGACAGGCGATCCAGGCTGGTAGAGCCCGAAGGCGGCGTTTCCACAGTTTCTACCGCACCGGTAGATCGCGTCGTTCTCACGGTGGGCCGTCTGGAGCCTTACAAGAACCTGGCCCTTGTCATTAAGGCATTCCGAGCACTGCGGGTACCCGGGACCCTTGTAATTGTTGGTGACGGGCCCGACCGTATGCGGTTGGAACAGCTTGCTGAAGATACAAGGCCCGGGTGGCCGATTCGTTTTACCGGCCGGATCTCAGATCAGGAACTAGACGGTCTCCTATCGCGATCTGCCGTGGTCACCTCCGCCAGTGATCATGAGGCTTTTGGGCTCATGCTTGCCGATGGGCTTGCCACTGGTGCGCGCGTTGTCGCATCTGATATTCCCGCCCACAGAGAGGTCGGACGGCTAGCGGGCTCAGACGCGCCCATCTCATTCATAGACCCCAGAAACGCCAACCAATATGCAACTGCCATGGAATCGGCGCTGAGCGGCAACCGGGTTGAGGCTGGGCTTGTACGGCTTCCCACGTGGGCGGAGGTCGTTGACGAGACGCGTGAACTGTACGCCAGGGTGAAACCGATTTTGAGAGATGATAATAAAGTTGTCCGGGAGGATTCGCTGTGAGTGCCATGTCGCGGCGCCAAGGAACTGGCATTCGAACCCATCCGATTGGCCCAGGGCACCGGCTGCCTTCTAACCGTTCCAATGCAAATTGGTGGCTTATAGCCGGGGCTCTCGCTGCCTGTGAACTTGCCGGAATTGCTGCGATAGTAAAATCTTATGAGATCGCGCAAACGACACTGACAAGTAACTCTCAATTTGTTTGGTTCTGGCTGGGCATGATTGTGTCACTGCTACCGATTGCTAGTCTTGTCGCGCGCCGGTCAACATCCGGAGCTGCCAGATCGGCACTGCTCATCCTGTTCGGGCTCGTCAGCTTCGCACCCAAGCTGCTGCGCAACCCTACATCGCCCGACTATCACGATGAGTTTGCACACTGGCGAGTCACTTATAACATTCTGTCGACCGGCAAGCTGTTCCAGCCGGCGGAGATCATCCCAATTATCTCGCGCTACCCGGGCCTGCATGCCGCGACTGCCGCCCTGGTTCGCTTTACTGCGCTCGACATCTGGCAGGCGGGTACGGTCTTGATCGCGGTCCTCCACTTGTCACTGCTGCTTGGGATTGTCGCACTGGCACGATCGGTTGGCCTGGACTCAAGGGCCGCTTCGCTCGCCGGCATCATGTATGCCACCAACTCATCATTCATCTACTTTGACACCGAATTCGCCTATGAATCGATGGCGATCACGCTGCTCGTCTGGGCCCTAGTGGCGTTTGTCCAGGCAATCAGGGGACGCCATGGCCAGGAGAGAGGCGCATGGTGCTGCGTGACCCTCCTCCTGTGCGCGGGCACGGTTGTCACGCATCATCTTTCATCGATCAGTCTCACCCTCATCATGGCGCTCATCTCGATAGCCCTGAGCATCCCATGGCTGGCTCGGCGTGAAGGCTGGGTGCGGACCGCCTGTGTTGCCTGGAGCCTCACCTTGGTGATGGGCGGGATGATGCTTGCGTGGATACATTTCGTTGCGCCAGAGGTCGTCTCCTACTTGTCGCCGTACCTCGGCTCTGGCCTCTCCGAACTGATGCAGATTGCTTCAGGTTCAAGTTCAGGACGTCAACTCTTCGGGACGTCGCTTTCACCTACCTGGGAAAGCGACGCGGGACTTTTGCTTGTGCCGATCACATTCTGTCTGGCTGTGGTCGCCTTGATCAGCATGCGGGGCTGGATCAAGGAGAAAATCCTGCCCAACGGGCGCAGGTCACAACAGTTGCCACGTGGGCGCCGCCGCTCGGTCTTCCTCGCAATGACCGCGCTCGGTCTGGTGTATTTTCCATCCACACTTCTGATCTTGTCTGCCGCTGGCGCGGAAGGGGCGCGCCGATCTTGGGCCGATACCTGGATCGGACTCGCTATCGGTATCGGGCCGGTGCTTGTCTGGCTGCTGACGTGGGTTGATAACAGGGTTAATCTGCTGCCTCGTATCGCCGGCCGCACCGCACTCTCAGTGCTCATGACAATAGCCTTGGTCGGAGGAACTGCCAACGGGCTTGATCCGACCTACCGCTTCCCCGGACCGTTTCTTTATGGATCAGACACGCGTTCCGATACGCCTGAGCTAGACGCAATGTCTCAATGGTTCCTTAACTGTTTCGGCCCTGAAAACCATATCGTAACTGATCGCTACACCGGCCTCGTTATGGCTTCATCCGGCCAGCAAGACACGGCCAATCCGGGCCAGGGTTTCCCGGTCTACGATCTCTATTCTGATAAGCCGGACGCGCCTATAGGGCCTAACTACCTACTCTACGAGCTTTCGTCGTCGCACTATCTCTATCTCGTAGTAGATGAGAAGATGGCGAATAATATACCTCATGTCGGAGTTTACTTTGAGCCGGATGAGCCCGTGAACTTCATCCTTAGGGACGGGAAGTCAATCTTCGCTGGTCGCCTCAATAAATTCAATACAACGTCATGGCTATATAAAGTGTACGGCTCAGATGTTTACTCTGTTTACCGCATGGCGCTGCCTCCTGCGAATGTCAGCTACGAGAGCCATGATGTCAAATTCCACGGAAAGCTTTCGGTGGGCCAATGATTACGTCTAATCGATCGACCGGGCGAACAAGAGCCCTGTGGCGCGCGGGGTGGCCTTCGTTCGCCCTGGTGATATTCGCGTCACTTGCCGTAGTGCGTGTGCTGCCAGGCGGATACGACCGGACAGTCGTGGCCGCCCCTATAGCGCTCTCTGTTCCGGGCGCCTTGACATTGGGTGCCCTTCTTGGCAGGCGTCGAATCGACGGGCTAGCCTTCAGCTGCTACGCAGTTCTACTGAGTATTCTATGGTCGGCCTTTGCGTCAATCATTCTTTATGTACTTCATGTGCTTATCACCGGCAAGAGTATCTATTTGTGCCTCCTGCTTATCTGCACGGCACTCGCATCCGCCGCGACGGGTCGGCTGATGCTGGGCTCGGGGAAGCTATCCGGCTACCTAGCCGGTCCGCCCATGTCGGCCATGGAGCCGGACCAGCAGGGCGGCTGGCGGGCCGCGGGATACGCCATCGCCGCATCTGTCGCAGGCATCGTGCTGCTCGCGGGTGGAACGTACGCCTATCTACACGGCCCGCGACCGACACCCGCTGGTTACACCTGGATCGCCTGGACGGGACCGCACATCAATGACGTCGTCGAGGTCGGCCCCTCAGGAACGGCACTGCCGTTCCAGCTAGAGCATCAGCAGTCGACAGAGGCGGTGTTCCGGCTCACGGCAACCTGGGCGGGCACCGGTAGCTCACACCCCCTGGCAGCTCCCCTGACCATACATTTGGGCCCGGATAGCAAGATGAATGGCAAATTGGCTATCCCGGTACCGCCAGATGGCTGCACGTACCGCATCGTAGTTACCCTGACGCAAGTCGGACAGGCTCATCAGGGTGCCTGGTCGATAAATGCGGACGTGCGTCAGCGTGCGCAAGCCGACAGCCTCTGCCCGGCCAAATGACAGCGCTCGTAGTTCCTATCCAGCGAGCCCGTAGCTACTTTGACACGGCCCGTTCTGACAGTCTCATACGGAACAGCCTGTATCTGATGGCGTCGACGGTCGTCACCGCGGGCCTCGGGTACATCTTCTGGATCGTCACAGCCCATACCTTCACCAAGCCGCAGGTTGGAATCAGCAGCGCTGTCATATCCCTGTGCTCAACGGTATCACTGCTGACCTATCTGGGCTCATGGGCGACTCTTATCGAGCGACTTCATGAGTACGAGCGTTCGCGCAGATGGACTGCCATCTTGGTGCGGATGTGCGCCGCAACGGCTGCACTCACAGCTCTTGTGGCCCTCATCGCGGTTCCCGTGCTTGCCCGCTCAACGAATTACGGGCCGTTCTTCGACGCCGCGTGGGCGATACTGATGGCCATCGTGGGATCGGCGGCCTGGACGCTCCTCAACCTTTTTAGCGCGGCTTTTATCTCCGCTCGTCGCGCGGAGAGCCTGCTGTCGATACAGACGTTGGTCAGCGTCATCAAGGTCATGCTCGTGGTTCCGATCGCAGCCACTGGCCTTGGTGCCGTCGGGATCGTCGTGGCCTGGGTCGGCAGCGCGTTGATTGGCGTAGGCGCAGGAGTGGTGTGGTTGCTACCCAGACTGAGGCTCGGCCAGATGTCGCGCGACGCGACGCCCCGTCGACTGAGCGCTCCCGCCGCTTCTCAGCCACGCCTGGTCAGCTACGACACAGGCCCGATTATTTTTCACACCGAAGCATTGGACAGTTACCGGGCAGGCCGATCGGCCAGCCATCGCGTGGGAGGCAGGAAGCCTAGGCATAGGCAGTCGTACCGTCCAGATGCCAGCTTCTTCAGGCGTTTGATCGGGCAGCACCTCACCAGCGTGGGGGGAGCCGCGACTCCGCTGATTTTGCCGACGCTTGTTGTGCTCCGACTCGGAGTCACGCAGAATGCGTATTTCTACATCACCTGGATGGTCGGGGCCATTTTCTTTATGGTAAGCCCCTCCGTCTCTGCTGCCCTTTTTGCTGAAAGTGTGCGGCTGCGGTCGGATCTCAGTGCCGTGGTTGTAAAGGCCTTTCGCATAACCTCCCTTCTCCTGATGCCTGTCATGGTGATAATGATCGCCGGCGGAAAGATAATCCTCGGCATATTTGGTGGCTCATATGCGAGATCAGGTTATTTGCTATTGGTTCTTCTGGCCGCATCCGCGTTGCCTGATGCGGTGTCCAACATTGCGGTAGCGATATTTCGCGTGACAAACCGGATCAAATACTCTGCGGTACTCAACATGGGCATTCTTGTTGTCACCCTCGTAGGGTCTTGGTTCCTTATGCCGTCCCTTGGAATCGCAGGCGTTGGCGCCGCTTGGCTCGGTGCCCAGGTGCTCGGAGCAGTCGCCAGCTTTCCTGCCTACGCAAGTCTTGGAAAAGAGAAGATCACATGAGCCAGACTCTTGCGGCACACGATGAGGTGGCCGGAGTGACACAGGCGTCGAAGGACGGACCAGGCAGGCGCCGGAGGCGGCGGGACTCTTCTACCCTGTCCGTTGCCCGTATCTCCACGTTCGGCGAGGCGTCCGAGATCGTCGATGAATGGCGGGGGCTATTCGCAACTAGCGCAGCTGGCAATCCATTCGCTTCGCCGGAATGGCTGCTTACCTGGGCACGTCATTTTGTTCCTGAGCGCGATCTGGCCCTGCTCGCCGTCCGCCGGGACAGGGCGCTTGTAGGACTTGCGCCTTGGTATTTCAAGCGCGTACGTGGATTGCCGTGCCGGCTTCACCTGCTGGGGAGCGGGCGACACGATGCCCTCACTGAGCTACCGCAGATCCTAACCGCACAGGGGGAATCCCGTTCTGTGCTGCGGGCCGTCCTAGGCGAGTGGTCTCGAGCAGCAGCCGAATGGGACTGGCTTGAACTGCCGATCATGGCCGAGCAGGGCTGGTTCGAGCCGGAATGGCTTACCGGCGGAGTCGGCGAACGGGGCCTTGTGCAGCATAAGACAACCCGCGCCGCGGTGACGCTTGACCTTCCAGTGGATGTTCCAGCGCTGCATCGCGGACTTAAGCGCAACCTTCTGGAGAGTACCCACCGAGCACGCAATCGGCTCAACCGGTCGCAGAGCCCCTGGGAAGTAACCGTGCATGAGGGCCAGGACGGCATCGCGCATGCGCTGCCCGTCCTTGCGCGCCTGCATGCCACGCGGGCCGATCTGGCCGGACGGCGCCATCATCCCGATCAGCTAGCTGAATCCGCGCGCCGAGCCTTCCTCGAGGATGCCCTTTCCGGCATGGCGCGTTACCGGCAGGCGCAGATTCTGACGCTCGACGTCGGCGGCGATCCGGTGGCAGCCCAGATGGTCCTGCTGGCACCCGACGCCACCTATCTCGGGATGAGCGGTGTCGATCCGGCATGGTGGCAGGTGAACGCGGTGACCTTGCTGCAGTTGCGTGCCGCGGAGGCGGCGGTTGAGCGAGGACACCGAACCTTCAATCTTTCCGTCGGGCCAAGCGTCGCCAAACTGCGCTGGAGCGAGCAGGTGAGGCAACACCCCGAGTTCATCGTGTGTGGTCCTCGGCGATCGTCTCAGATCGCGTTCACTGCCTACCGGCTAGCGGCGGCCGCGGCCGCCGTCCGTCGTGAGGCAGTTCGGCATCGAGCGACGGCGCGTAAGAAGAAGGAGGCGTCAAGTGCACATCATGCAGCTCACTGACTTCTACCACCCGGTGATTGGGGGGTTGGAAAGGCACGTCGCGACTCTGTCAATAGAGCTGATTCAGCTTGGTCACAGTGTTGTCGTGGTCACGCTTCAATCTGGCGATCTCCCGGAAGAGGAGACCATTGACGGGGTGCGGGTGATCCGCATCCGCAGCTGGAGTCAGAGGCTCGATCGCTTGTACTCGGACACCTCACATCCTTTTCATCCGACCGGTCCTGACCCAGGAGCTGTCGGCGCCCTGCGCCGAGTGATCAAGCGAGAACGTCCTACCGTCGTCCACAGTCATAGCTGGCTTGAGTATTCCTACTTCCCCCTGCACCGTGAGCATTCAGGCCCGGCTCATGTAGTGACCCTGCACGACTACGGAATGGCCTGCGCGCGGAAGACCTTGCAGCATGCCGGCCACGTGGGGCAGTGCCAAGGGCCGAGCATGATCCGATGCCTGCGGTGCGCGCCGGCGCAGTACGGAGTACTCAAGGGAACGGCCATCACGACCACCCTGCGGGCCAGCCGAGTGCTGCACTCGCGGGCGGACCGGTATATAGCCATCAGCACGGCGGTCGCGGATGGATCTCGTCAGGCGCTGCCAGCCCGCACCGAGATCATCGTGCTGCCCACAATGGTGCCGAATAACATGTCTGCCCTGGCAGAGGCGACCTCCCGGCCCGTATTTCTGCCCGCAGACGACGGCTACCTCATGTTCGTCGGGGCACTGGGGCCGCACAAGGGGGTGGATGTCCTCCTGGAGGCGCGCCGCAGGATGCGGCACAAGCCTGCCTTGGTCCTCATCGGCACGCCGCGCGACGATACTCCGCCGATTGACGATCCAGGCATCGTTGTGGCCCGCAACGTACCGTCCCCGCAGGTGATGGCTTCTTGGATGCGTGCATCAATCGCGATCGTTCCATCGGTCTGGCATGAACCCATGGGGCAGGTGGCCATCGAAGCGATGCTTGTCGGGCGACCTGTCGTGGCGTCGGATGTGGGCGGTCTGCGGGATGTAGTCGATCACGGCTCCACCGGCGTCATGGTTCCCCCGGGTGATCCTGGTGCGCTCGCGGCTGCTCTCGACGGCCTCCTTGACAATCCAGAGTTGCGGCGGCGCATGGGTGAGGCGGGCCGATTGCGAGCTCGTCAGTTTGAGGCGGCGTCGGTGACACCGCGGGTGGTGGAGGTCTTCGAGGATGCGTTGCTCAGCCGCGCTAAGAAGTCTCGAGCACTTCCACAGCGCTAGGCGCATCCGACTTAAAGAGCGAGAGGAACCCGACAGGTGAAGATGACGGTGATCGGCTGTGGGCATCTGGGTGCAACGCACGCAGCTTGCATGGCGTCAATTGGGCACGAAGTACTCGGCGTCGACATCGACGATAGCAAGATAAGCTTGCTGAACTCGGGAAGGGCGTGGTTTCATGAGCCTGGTCTCGATGAAATGCTCGGCGAGAATATCCAGGCGGGACGGCTGCGATTCACCACCAGTTTCGCTGAGGCAGCCGAGTTCTCAAGCGTGCACTTCGTCGGGGTTGCCACCCCGGGGCACGAGGACGGTTCATATGATCTGTCACAACTGCACGCAGTGATTTCATCACTGGTCCCCCACCTGCGTGGGGCATCGGTGCTCATAGGAAAGTCGACCGTCCCGCCGGGGACCGCCGCGGCCCTTCAGGCGAAGGCGGACAGTCTCCTGCTCCCTGACGAGCTCGCGCGTCTTGAAGTGGTGTGGAATCCGGAGTTCCTTCGTGAGGGCTGTGCGGTCGAGGACACCCTGCGTCCGGACAGGATTGTCGCCGGGGTCGTCAGTGCTGGCGCGGCTAAGATCGTGAAGGAGATCTACCAGCCGCTGACGGACGCCGGCGTCCCATTGGTGATCACCGACCTGCCTACCTCGGAGCTAGCGAAGGGGGCGGCTAACGCTTTCCTTGCCACCAAGATTTCCTTCATCAATGCGATGGCGGATATCTGCGCGATCACGGACGCGGATGTCTCTGCCCTAGCACGTTCCTTGGGCATGGATCCGCGTATCGGCTCCGCCTTCCTCAAGGCCGGGCTTGGCTATGGTGGCGCCTGCCTTCCCAAGGATGTCCGCGGTTTGGGGACGTTCGCTAGCGAGAAGGGGGCACGCAATGCTGCCAACCTGCTGGCAGCAGTCGACGGGGTCAACTCGTCCCGCGGTGGCCAGGTAGTCGATCTCGTCCGTGCGGCCGTTGGCGATGTGTCTGGCAGGCGGATAGCGATGTGGGGGGCGGCGTTCAAGTCGGGAACCGACGATGTGCGTGATTCGGTCGCGCTCAGTGTGGCTAATGAACTGCATGGGCTGGGCGCCGAGGTGACCGTTTACGATCCGATGGCGAGCAGCAATGCTCTCGTGGCTTCCCCTGAATTGGGGTATGCCAACTCGGCGGAAGCCGCGCTGCGGGATGCGGACGTGCTTGTCATCGTCACGGCCTGGCCAGAGTTCGCACAAGTGTCTCCCGTTAAAGTCGGCGAATCCGTCAAGCGTAAAACGGTTATCGATGCCTGCCAAGGCATTGATGTAGCGGCATGGCAGGCAGCAGGCTGGAGGGTTTCATCCCTGACTGGCGTGCTGGCGGGTCGGTCCCTGATGGACCCGACCTCGGCAGTAGCATAAGCACCCGCGCCTGGCATCATCCTAACGATCACACTCTCTATATGTCCTGAATTTTCACGATCGAGGCGGTTGTATGCCAATGACTATTAATAGTCGGAATCTGGGGTTGGCCAAATCGGTTGCTACTACCATTCTCGCCCTCTCGTGCATGGTGCTAGGTGTGGCATTTGTGCCGAGGGGTGCCATCAGTCCTGTACGTGCGGACTTCGTAACAAGATCCGGCGGCAAACTAATGTTCAGCGGCCACGCGTTCCGGTTCTCCGGTGCGAACATATATTGGGGCGGACTGGACGAGAACGGACGTATGTCGCTGAACTACCCCACCAAGTTCCGTGTTGATTCCGCGCTCAAGACGGTGGCCGACATGGGCGGGACAGTGGTCCGCTGTCAGACATGCGGCATTTCGACTGGCAATCCAAGCAGCGTGGAGCCGTCGCTCGGGGTGTTTAATGAGACAGCGCTTCGTCATATCGACTACTTCGTAGCCGAAGCACAGAAGTACCACATCAGACTCGTCATACCGCTCACCGGCAACTACGCCTATTATTTGGGCGGCTATCATAACTTTACCGACTGGCTAGGTCTGTCGACGGCACGAAATTGCCCGTCGGCGACCTGTGCAAGCATCTTTTACGGTAACTTGAAGGTCATCGCCGCGTTCAAGGATTATGTTTCCAAGTTGCTTAACCACGTCAATTTCTACAACGGGATACCGAACAAGGATAATCCAACTATTATGAGTTGGGAAATCGGGAACGAGATGCCGTACGGAAACGGAGGGATGGCTGAGCTCTCGAACTGGACCAGCACGATGTCGAGCTTCATCAAATCAATCGCCTCAAATCAGCTTGTCATGGATGGAGCTCTTACCCTAGACCCAGATGACCTGTTGATTTCGACTGTTGATATCCAGGATCAACACTTCTATCCGTTGAGCACGTGGGGCCTTGACTACGTAGCTTCCCGCGTTGCGGCGGCTCGGCAAGCCCTGATCGTAGGGGAGTATGATTGGAACGATTCGCCCAGGCTATCCTCATTCCTAACTGATATCCATGGCACTCGCAGTATCTCCGGCGATCTCTACTGGGATTTTCTTCCCCAGAATGATTATTTTGGCTATGTGCAACATTATGATGGTTATCAATTGCATTTTCCCGGCGACAATCTTGATGTCGGGATCATTAATATAGCTCCGGTTGCCTCGGCGGTAACTGACGCGCCACTCGCGGCAGAACTTCGCCGCCATGCATATGACATGTCCGGCTTCCACGCTCCGCCGTATCCCGTACCCGCAGCCCCCGTTATAACCAACGTAGAACACGTTGCGAGTGCCACTGCAGGTGATGGAAACTTGATTGAATGGCAGGGGTCCGCGGATGCCATGCGGTATGTGGTCCGCCGTTCTGACACGGGTCGAAGCGGCTCATGGGCCGTGGTAGGCGCGGTCAGCGCTGATTCAACCGAGGAGCCATTCCTCGACCGTAATGCAGGCGTCGGGCCCGATCTGTGGTATCGGATTACCGCCGTTAGCCAGGCCGGTATCACCGGGGGAACCTCTGCCCCCTTTCAGTTGCTGCACCATACTCTGGATGACAACCTTAACAACTTCTCGGACGCTTTCTCCCACACGTCAGGGGTTGCGATCGTCGCCGATAAGACTAAGCTGCCGCTATATGGTGGGGATCGGTCACGGGCAGAATTCTTGCCCAACGCGCACGGCGTGAGCATCGGCTGGCATCGGCCAGCTGTGCAGACCTTTGAGGCTCTCTGTTACTTCAATATGGCGAAGGCAGGGAGGTTCGTCTTCCTGCTCTCCAAAAACGGTTCCGACTGGACCCGGGTGCCTGGCGCAGACGTACAGGCCAACCAGGAGGCGATGTCGGCGGGTAAAGACTGGGCCTTCTACGTCTACACCATCGACAACCTTCATCAGATTCTGCCCGGTGCCACGTACATCGAAGCACAGCGAGCAGGTAATGCTCCGGGCATCGCCGAGCTCGGCGAGGTACGCATCACGTACTTATGGCATGCACCCGCAAGTATTAGGGCTGATCCGTAGCGGTCGCTGCTGCCTGCAGAATTGCCTCGGTGATCTCATGCCAATCCCGCGGGTCTGCAAACTTCTGGCCTGCCATCTGGATGGCTTCCATGATCCCAGCCTTCAGCTCGCCAAGATCACCAGGGGATACGAATACGGCGCCGTCGTAGCCGCTGGCCGCCTCTGGCAGGCCGCCGACATTTGTCACGACTATAGGTAGCCCGCAGCTCATCGCTATATGAAGGATGCCGCTACTTGACGAGCGGCGGTAGGGGAGCACCGCAATGTCAGCGTGGGCGAAAGCCGCTCCTACTACCTCGTCGGTAACGTATCTGTTTACGAACGTGATCCGATCGGAGTATGGGCTGGTTGCTATGAGATGCGCCGGCTCGGTGCAATTCTCCCAGGTCTCACCCACCACTGTGAGCCAGAGTCGTTCGGCTTCGTCTTTTGTCAGGCTATTGAAGACCTGAAGAAGGTCTTCTAGGCCCTTGTACGGCCGGATAAGCCCGAAGAAGAGAAGGTTAATCACCTCAGGTTTTGGCGCACTCGTTACGGCCGAAATGGCATCGTCGTCGAATGCGTTCGGGTCACTTGAGGTCGCGGCAAACTGGTCGTAAGGACCGTGCGCCGCGAGCGCTACACGGGCATTCAGCGGCCCGTAACCTGATTCGAGCAGTTGCCAGTCAGATTTCGAATGCACTACGCAGCCGTGCGCAAGGCGCAGAAGCGTCCGGAGGCCCCATTGGCCATAGAGTCGGGCTAGTGCAAGTCCTGCTTCACCAGGATCTTGCAGCTCGTGCATTTCGATGACGATACGCGCACCGCAGGCTCGCCCTACCATGGCCAGCAGTAGGTGAGTGTGGAGAGTCGCCGCGGTCCACCATTCAAGCACCAATATTTTGGCACGCAGGGTACGCAAGAACCGAAGAGCGCCGACCAGTGAACGTCCCCACCACCAGTCGATCCCATCGTAGACAGATATGTCGGCGTCGTAGGTCATGCTAGATCGCTTTTGGCCCACTCGATCCCTGCCAGGGTAAAGGCGGCGGGGCAACAAGTGCCTTAGCAGGATGACGCTTGTTTGATGCCCATCTTCGGCGACTGAATGGGCCAAGCGGCACGTATAGTAGCTGATTCCCGAGGTAAACCTCCAACCCGGCCCAACAAGGCATATCGCCGAGGCCGGCCTGTCGGCTGAAGACGCTTGATCGTTCTGTGTCGCCTCGGATGGCACAATTGATGCCACGCCAAAATCTGAAGTAGTCATGTGGCACCTACCTGCCAACCAAAAGCCGCTGGCTATGTCTCGAGAACTGGATGCAATCGAGGATACACCAGCATGCTCTTTTAATGCCAAGTGATCACGTTTAGCGGATTCCATTAAGTAATAGAATCCAACTTTCACATATTCTTACTGTGATTGACACGCCCCGCAGCAGCGCCTGGCCGAGCGCGAGCACCCACCCCGGGACGCATCGCCAAGCGGCATTGGGCCGTTGGCTGAGCGGCTCTAGTAGGCTCCGCTGCCGCTGAGGACTGCCCTGGCGGTTTTCCACAGGATCTGGAGGTCGAGGAAGAGGGACCAGTTCTCGACGTAGTGCACGTCGAGGCGGGTTGAGTCGGCGAGGGAGAGGTCGGAGCGGCCGCTGACCTGCCACAGTCCGGTGATGCCTGGCTTGACGACGATCCGGCGGATCATGTGGGTGCCGTCATAGCTGGCGGTTTCCTCCGGCAGCGCGGGCCGCGGTCCGACGAGGGACATGTCGCCGCGGGCGACGTTGATGAGCTGGGGGAGCTCGTCGAGTGAGTAGCGGCGCAGCCACAAGCCTGGTCTGGTGATCCGCGGGTCCTTGCGCATCTTGAATAGCGCGCCGTTGCCCTCGTCCTGCGTGGCGAGCTGAGACTTCAGCAGCTCCGCGTCGGTGACCATGGTGCGGAACTTCCGCACCAGGAAGATCTCGCCGTCGCGGCCGACCCGGACCTGGCGGAAGAAGACCGGGCCGCCGTCGTCTGCCTTGATCGCGAGCGCGACCGCGAGGAAGACCGGGGCCAGCGCCATCAGGGCGATGGCGGCGGCCGTCCTGTCGAACAGCGACTTGAGGAGGATCCTGGTCCCGGCCCGCCGCGGGTGGTCCAGGTGCAGCAGCGGGAGGCCCGCGATCGGCCGGATCGTGGTCCTTGACTCCGCTATGTCGAGCAGCGTGGGCGCCACGTACACCTCGGTCGCGGATTCTTCGAGCTCCCATGCGAGCTCGCGCATCCGCGCGCCGCTCAGTTCCGGGCAGGCCAGCACCGCGACGGTGTCGGCTTGGAGCGTGGCTACGGCGCGCGTGGTGTCGTCGATGCCCCCGAATACGGGCACCCCGGCGATCGCAGGGAAGACGGTGATGTCACCGGTGAGGCAGGCACCTACGACGGACAGTCCGTGGTGCCTGTCCCTGCTCAGCTGCGAGATCAGGCTGGCGACCGAGTCCGGGTGCCCCACCGCGACCACCCGCTGCATGCCGTAACCGGTAGCGCGCCGCCGGTGCAGCCGCTTGCGCAGCCAGTACCTGGCGCACAGGTCAAGGACGGTGGCGGTCGGCAGCGCGATCGCGACGTACGACCGCGCGACCTCGAACCTGGTCACGTAGGAGGCGATCGCCACCGCCGCGGTGAGGCAGAACCCGGCGTTGAGCACCCTGCGGAACTCGTCGGAGCCCACCCCGATGAACTTAAGGTCATACCCTCCGCACAACCGCATGGCCACGGCCCACATCAGCGGAAGGATCAGCGTGATCACAAGGTAGGAAAGCGGCCGGTAGCTGGGGCTGAGGAACCGGGTGTTAACCGCGAGCGTCGCCGCGAGCAGCATGCAGAACGTGTCGACGAGTACCGTCACCCGGACGTAGTAGGCGCGCCACGCAGCGGTTCTCCGCGCCGCCGCCCGGTCATGAACCTGTTCCTGTCTGGCAGGGACTGCGGCCTCACTGATCACGGACTCTTCCCCCAAAGCTCCCAGCATGAGCTGCCCCGAATGCGGGACACGTGAGGAAGACGCCCAGTCCGGAGGTCCGGTTGACACGTGGTAGGAGGATTCATCTAATCGTTGCGAGTAAGCAGCCTTGGCGGCTGATGCGGATGTTCCTTTTTGTTTTGTGTACACATGGTGACTGGTGTTGTGCGACAACGGTAACAGCCGACGGAAATCCATCAGGTAATGGAATTTAATGAGGCGGGTGGTCCCGCACGGGCATATTAGCCCTGGGTCAGCAGCCGCGATTAGCGACTTCGGCCTTTACGGTCGCGGCCCACTGATAGGCGATCATGAGCGGCCACAGGTGCGCGGCGAGCGGGGTGGTGACGGCGAAGATCGTGCCGCTGTAGCAGCGCCGGAACCTTAGCTCCGCCCGCCAGGTCTGATCTGGTACGGTGACCAAAACGACGGAGCGCCAGCCGTACTGCCTGGCTAGGCGGGCAGTTGCCTCGGCCTCGCCCTGGGTGGTGTCCGGGTTGGGCAGGAAGCAGATCACCGTCGCGGTCCCCACCCGGGTTCCGCACAGCTCCGGCGGTACATACATCCCCTGCGACAAGACGAGGTAGCTCGCCCGGTCCTGCCGGGCCAGGCTCAGTGCCGCGTCAAGCCGGTGCCCCTCCCCGCCGAGCACGATGATGGCATCCACCCGCGCGGGCATGCCGGTGGCTGGCCGGACAAAGAGGCGCGCGGTTGCCGCGCCGAACAGGGCGAGCAGGACAAGCAACCCCGCAACAGTCCGCCGCCATCTCCCTGGCCGCCGGCCGCGTGGGCGTGGGGCCGTCAAGGTGTCGGAGGAGGTCTCGCTCACCGGAAAATGTTACGGCCGCGGCGAGACTGATTGGCTATCATCCGCGTACCGCCGTTATAGCGGCTGTTCTTATGATACAAACTGTTCGAGCCTGATTTGGTCTGTTCTCTAGCTGTGGGCAGACTTTCGGTAACTCTCTGGTGAAATAGTGCTACTCGATCTTGGTCTCTCGGTACGGTAGCCGTCAAAAGCCCTATTACTGCTTTATATAAGGAGAACGATCCCCGTGGCCGCCACGCTGCAAGAGATGCTGCTCAGCCCCGCTGTCCAGCCGCAGGTAGTCACCGACTGCCAGGCGCTCGTCGATCATGAGCTTGCCAGCAAGTCCGGGCTCTCCGCGACCGGGCTCAAGGTTGCCTACAAGGCGGTAACCGCGTTCGCGCCCGGCTACTACCATGGAATCATCGAGACCCTGCTCCCGGGCATGGTCGCCCAGCTCCAGCCCTTCTGGGCGGACTTCACCGCGTCGGGCGGCGCGGAGTTCGGCGATTACCTCGCCAAGCGGCCCGCCGAGGTTGCGGAGGCGCTGCTCTCGGTCACCGATGAGAAGGGGCGCACTTCTGGGCGGGCCACCGTCGTCAGGACGTACAACGCGGTGCGCGGCGGTGCGGGCAAGCACATCGAGGCCGCGCTGCCCAACCTCGGCGCCATGGTGCAGAAGTACGCCTGATCGCGCGTCAAAGTTGCACTGGTAGGACGGCAAGGAGATAGGCAAAAGCGCCGATGGTCCGACCATCGGCGCTTTTTATTGTCTTGACCGCTATTTTGACCGTGAGTTCTGCCTAGCGGAAGCATCGCCTTGCGAGGCGCGTAGCGCCGCCAGGGCCGCCGACCGGCCCAGGTCTTCCGTCATACCCCGGTAGGCCACCTGGTTGAAGCTCCCCTTGTGAGACACAACGGCCGCAGGCACCCCCATCACGATGCCGCACGGGGGAACATCGCGAGTGACTAGGCTATTACCGGCCACCACGGCATCGTGGCCGAGCGTAACGGGTCCCGCGATGATGGAGCCAGGGCCGACCCACACCCGGTCGCCGAGCGTCGGCGAATCCCAGCCCTGAGGGTCGTCCATGGCGAGCGCCGTGTCTGAGCCCATGCTTGAGTTCCCGAAGGTTACCCCGTGGGATATATTGCAGTTCTCCCCGATATGCACCTTCCCTATGTGAATACCACCGAAATGGTTCACGAAAAAGCCATAACCAATATGGGCGTGCGGGGTTATCTCGACCCCAACGGCGATCCCTGTCAGGTGGGAAGCGATGAACATCGGTGCGTACAGCAGTTTGCCAAGGGCCCGCGGCCTGAAGCGGTAATAAAAATGATGGGTGAGCCTGTACAGGATTACCGCCCAAAGGCCGGGAAACAAGAGCCCTACCCGTGCGATCGCGCTGGCGGTCACCTTGCCATCGCCAAATAGGGAGTAGATGCAGCGGTCGGCATCGCTCCGTATCGCACGCAGAACGCTGTCAGGACACGAGCATGGATTACCCATTGTTCCCGCACTTCCCCAGGTCATAGCCGCGTGTGCTCAACACAGTACCCCAGGATTCTGGGCTGTGAACGTGTGCGCGTCCAGAGCACTAACAAGCCCGTCCATAAGGTATAAAAACGGGCTGATTGTGGCATCTCGCATTAATGTGGCCGATCATGATAGCGTGGTGTGGAGATCTCGACCGTGGGAACGATATGTGCCGACGGTACGGTGTTGAATCTTTCCGCGCTTTCACGATCGTCATTGGCCCGTCGGCTACCGTGGCAGGCCAAATTGCCGGAGAGGTCGGATATGAGACTGCTGCTGCTCGCCCAGTTCTTCCCGCCGGATATCGGCGGCGAGGAACGTCACGTGTTCAACCTTGCGAACACCCTCGCCACTCGAGGTCACGAAGTCTCGGTCGCGACCCAGCGGATGGCCGGTGCCCCTGACGAGGAGGTGCTGCCGTCAGGGGTGCGTGTCTACAGGTTCGCGACCATGGCGATGCGCCTGTCCGGTGTTTACTCCACCGACCGCCCCCATCACCCGCCCGCACCTGATCCGATTTGCGTGGGCGAATTGCGCCGTATCATCGCGAAAACTCGCCCCGAGGTAGTGCACGCGCACAACTGGGCCGTCAACAGCGTGCTGCCTCTCCATCACCGGTCCGCTCGATCGCCGTTCGGCCTGGTGCTGACGCTGCACGATTACAGCCAGGTCTGTGCCACAAAGCGATTGATGCGCAACGGAGAACTGTGCGCTGGTCCGTCCCCGGCACGGTGCCTGCCATGCGCCAAGGGCCACTACGGGTCCCTGATCGGCACGGCTACCGTGGCGGCTACCGCCGCGATGCGGCCATGGAAAGCGCACTCGATCGACCACATCGTGTGCGTGAGCCGTGCCGTGGCGTCGGGTAACCACCTGGCCGACAGCGACCGGACCAGCGTCATCCCGAACTTCATCCCCGATTCGATGATGCTGCCACGGGATGAGACCTCGGCGAGCCCGGTATCGGCGGCCGGCCCCCCTGAGCTGCCCGAGAAGGAGTTCCTGCTTTTCGTCGGCGATCTATCGGCGGAGAAGGGCGTGCCCACGCTCCTTCGGGCGTACGAGAACCTCGGCTGCGACCGCCCGCAGCTTGTGCTCGTCGGACGGCGTACTCCGGACACCCCGACGGACCTTCCAGACGGGGCGCAGGTACAGGTGGAGTGGGCGCACGAGAACGTGATGGAGGCGTTCCGGCGGTGCACTGCCGCGGTTCTTCCGTCCGTCTGGCCAGATCCGTGCCCGACGACAGTACTTGAGGCGATGGCAAGCGGCTGTCCTGTAGTAACAACGTCAATCGGCGGCATGACCGACATGGTCGTCGACCAGGAGAGCGGACTGCTTGTGCTGCCGGGGAACGTCTCGGCACTCACCGGGGCCATCAGCGATCTTCTCGCGGACGAGAGCCTGCGTTCGAGGTATGCCGCTGCCGCGCGTGAGAGAGTCCTGCGGTTCACCGCGACTGCCGTCGCCGAGCGACTCGAAGCCGTCTATGCCAAGGTCGCCGCTGCCCAGCGATAGGGGCCTGGGCAGCGCCGGGCGATGTGTTCACCGATGTAAATCTTTGACACACAGAAGCCAAGGACACCCATGCCCGAACAGGACGGCAATCCAAATCGCCAAGCGTGGCAGAACGTTCCAGTGATAAATCAGCATGATGCGCCCCAGCCCGCAAGCGATCACTACAGGGCGCCGCGTCCTGGAGGCCCGTACCAAGAGCAGCGCTATTCAGTTGATCCACGCGATGTTGATCGAAGCGTTGCCGTAGCCGATCGAGCAGATCAAAACCTTCAAAAAAGCCGATTTTCACGGGGACCAGCGCGGGCGGTCTTGCTTGCCGCAGGCTTCGGTGTCTGTCTCGATGGCATTGCCGTCGCCATCGCCCCGCAGCGACCAGGGTTCGGCCAGAGTCTCTTCTGGACGGCGTTTTTCTTGCCGTTCGCCGTGTGCTCGATTGTTTTGTGCGGGACCAAGCCATCGCCCAGGGTCCGGCAGCTCACGGTGGCCATCATCGCGCTCTATCCAGCGATAATCTATCGAATGACGAGCCCCATCATTCTGGGCGGCTTCGATGAGCATTTGCATGAGCGTACGCTTCTCGACCTCCTGCATGGGAGCGGTCTCTTCGCCTCCAACCCGCAGCTTCAAGTCGGACCATACTATCCGGGGCTTGAGTTGTTCACTGGAGTTGCGACCCGTCTCATCGGAGCGCCGCCGATTGTCGTCATGGCTCTGGTCGTGTTCCTGTGTCGGGTATTGTTCGTGCTCGCTATTTATGAGTGCGCGCTCAGCGTCTTGCGTTCAGAACGAAGCGCGTCGCTCGTGGTCATTTTCTATGCGGCATCCCCGCAATTTTACTTCTTTACCTCACAGTTCTCCTACGAGACGATCGCGCTCACCTTGGGTATGGGAGGTATTTATTTCCTGCGGCGCGCTCAGTCCGCTTCTGGCCAGGCCGCTCGCTGGCTGTCGGGGCTGGCCATGCTCGCCTTGGTCACGACCGTCATGTCGCACCATTTGACCAGTTGGCTCTTCCTCGCTTTCCTGCTGGCCTGGGCAGCGGCCAGCCGCAGACAAGAGCGTAAAATCGTCATGCGGGCCGCGCTGGTGATGGCGATCACGGTGGGCGTATGGAGCGCGGCCATCGCAAGCCAACTCGTCGGCTACCTCGGACCGGTCTTCAGCGCTGCCTTCAGCGAATTGCAATCTACCCTTACAGGTTCAACTAAAGGCCACAAATTCAGCAGCTCGGGTGGCAATACGAGTCCCGAATGGGAGAAGATCCTTCTTCTCTTTTACGCGGTGTGCGGTACGCTGGCGGCTCTTATTTGCGGCGGCATCCTGCTCCGGCGGGCGATCCGCACGCGCAATCCTCGCATCGGGCTGCTCGCCGTGCTTGCTATCGCATACCCTGCCACGCTCGCGGCGCATTTCGTTCCCGCTGCATCAGACGTCGGTGACCGCTCGTCGACATTTCTCTTTATTCCTCTCGCCCTGTCGTGCGCTCTAGTTGTGACTACTTCCCGCAGTCCACGCTGGCTCGGCAGGCATAGACTGCGCACCGTTAGGCTTGTTCCGCTGATGCTTGGACTTAGCCTCGTCTACATAGGGGGGGTCGCGCTTGGCGCCGGTCCAGACTGGGGAATCCTCCCCGGACCGTACCTCGTTTCAGCGGAGGCACGCACCCAGGATCCCTACACGCTGGCGGCTGTGCGATGGGCGACCGCGCATATTCCCCCAGGTAGTACGTTTATCGCGGACCGTATTCCGGCTGACCTGCTGGCCAGCGAAGCCAGGCTCTGGCCAATCTCTGAGCCGAAGGGCCGTTTTGAGCCGGCGTTGCTTTATTTCACGACTACGTGGGGCTCGTATCAGACCGCCGTAGTAAAAGGGATGTCCATCAATTATATTTACGTCGATCAGCGCTTGTCGCAATCGCTCCCACTCGTAGGAGACTACTTCTATCCCGGCGAAACCGGCATAACCGGCGGCACGGGCGTAAATATAACGCAACAGCAGCTCTCCAAGGCGGAGATAACTAAATTCGCTCATGTGCCCGGACTTAAGATGGCCTATCATCTTGGCCCGGTGACGATCTATAACACGGCAGGAATGGGCGTGGCCCCCCAGCGAGACGGCTATACGAGCGTGCGTTCGATGGGGCTGGGAGCTGTTGGCGATTACCTGCTCGGTGTGGCAGTGGTGGGACTAATTTTCGCGCTGCGCAGAAGGCTGAGCTTGATAGCTCTCATGGCGCGCAATATCGGCGTCCTCGGAACTCTTCTCACTCTGATACCGGTGACGATCATCGTCGGTGGTGTACTGTTCGGACTGCGCTGTATCCCCGGTCCTTACTTCTCTCTTGGCGCTATCACCGCGGCTGTCGTCATCGCGGTTCGATGGCGGGCAAAAGGCGGGGGCGCAATGCCCTTCCCCCGTCCAGCATTCCGCAGGCGTCTTGATGTCGCTGTATTGCCCGGTATCCCGGCGGCGATGGCGGGCATCGCACTTTCCATTCATGCCATGTGGAACTTGGACGTTACGCAGGTGTACGACCTGCTCAACATGGTCAAGAAGTAACGTTCGGCTCTGCTTGCTGATCGTCATTTAGTGCCGTCAGCCGAAGCGGGTCATTATCCATGTTCCTGTAGTGCACCTGATGAAAGCTGCCCTCTCGAGAGACGACCTTCGCTGGAACACCCATGGCGACACCGCGGGTTGGGACGTCCCGCGTCACTAGGCTGCCTCCAGCTACCGAGGCATCATCGCCAAGAGCGACTGGTCCAGCGACGATAGCACGAGGCCCGATGAAGACCCGATCGCCGATCGTCGGAAGGTCGTTGAGGGCTTTCCCTGCCACCGTGCTTGATCGCCCGAGGGTCACGCCCTGGTTGATCGTACAATTCTCGCCCATGGTGATGGCCCCCATGACGATGCCGCCGAAATTATTTATCAATAGTCCGCGACCGATATGTGCCCCGGATTCTATCTCGATCCCGCAAATAAGCGCCGTCATTCGACTCATAACGAATGAGGGTACGGCAAGAAGCTTGCCAAGTGCGCGAGGCTGAAAGCGATAAATGAAATGATGGGTGAGCCGGTAGGAAGCCAGTGCCCACAGGCCAGGAGAGGTCGCGATGAGCATGACCGATCCGATCCCGGGCCGTTTATCACCGCACATCGAATAAACGTAGCGATCGATATCACGCCAGACCGCCAAGCGGAGACTTCCGGAGCACGAGCAAGGACCTCGCATCGTTCGCTCGCTTTCGCTTAGGAGAGAGAATCCTGGGTACAGCCTGAATTGATGTTATCACTTCCACGGTTTTCTGGGGGACACTGTGAAGGTGCTCGTTACCGGTGGCGCTGGCTTTATCGGCTCACATGTCTGTGACGCTTTTATCGCCAAAGGTGCCGAAATACACGTTGTCGACGACCTATCGGCCGGCCGTCCAGGTCGGTTCCCAGAGGGTACTGTCCTGTATAGGCAGCCACCGGCGGCGCGCTGTACGGCAAGGAGGCGCCGGTGCCATCGTCGGAATGCGTCTTGCCGGAACCGGAATCCCCATACGGGATATCAAAGTATGGTGCGGAGCAATATATAGGGCTATATAACCGGCTATATGGGACAGCGCACGCCATCCTGCGGTTCGCCAATGTTTACGGCCCGCGCCAGAGCCCATCGGGTGAGGCCGGCGTGGTGACGATTTTCTGCTCGCAGGCGATCAAGCACAAGCCGCTTACCATTTACGGTGACGGGCAGCAGACGCGCGACTACGTCTACGTAGGTGACTGCGTGGCGGCGTTCCTCGCGGCGGCGGAGCACGACCAGGCGGGCACGTGGAACATCGGGAACGGAACAGAGGTCAGCGTCCTCGAGCTCGCCTCGATGATCGCGCAGATGACGGGCGATGACACCGAGGCCACGTTCGCCCCGCCGCGCACCGGCGAGCTGCGGCGCAGCGCCCTCGTGTCCGAGCAGGCCGAACGGGACCTCGGGTGGCGGCCCGCGGTCTCACTCGCCGACGGCGTCGAGGCCGTCGTCAGGTGGCTTTCTGCTGGCGCGCCCGACCGAGCTTTGTCTTGAAATAGCTCGCCGCGGTTACGCTGAACCCGACGATGATTGACCCGGCGCGGCCAAGGCCCGCCGGGTCTCCGCTGAATAGGTCGGCGATGCCCCTGACCACGCCGAGGGGAAGGGTCCTGATGGCGTATGAGTACTCCGTGGACAGGCCATCGCCGCTGCCGACGCTGTCGGCGACCTGCGCCTTAGAGATCCCCTCCGCATAGCACCGCGAAAGGAAGTAGGAGAACCGGCACCGGCTGTCGGAGACAAAGTGCCAGACCTTGGCGCGGTGCTCCATCACGAGTACGGCGCCCGGCGACCGCTGGTGGAGCCGGATGCAGAACTCGGTCTCCTCGCCGCCGAGCGGCAGTGAGTGCGCGCTGCGCCCGATGCCGCTCTGGAACCCGTCAATGAGCGAGAACACCTCCCGCCGGAATGACATGTTCCCGCCGAGGAGGTTCCTGACCGGCGCCCCGGAGGGCGGCATCCCCTTGTAGTTGCTTCCGATGACCCACAGGAACTCCTCGGGCATCCACGAGGGGCGTGCGGTCTGCCAGTTCGGCATGGTCAGGCCGCCGACCCCCATGATGTCCGGGTTGGCGTAATCCTCGACGAGGTACTTGAGCCAGTCGCGATCCGCGGCCGCGTCGTCGTCGAGGAACGCGATGAGAGCACCCGAGGCCAGCGCGGCGCCGGTATTGCGCCCGCCGGAGAGACCTCGTGCCTCGCGGTTCTCCACCACCGTCACATCCGGCATGAAGGTGACCAGGCGCTTGTACAGCGCGGGGTTGTGGTCGACGACGATGATGGTCTCCCCGGCGGGCAGCGTCTGAGCGCGCACCGAGTCAGCCGCGGCGCGGATGTGATCCCACCGGTCCTCGGTATAGACGCAGATGACCACGGAGATACTTGGGCTTGATGTCGAGATACTTGGGCTTGATGTCGAGATACTTGGGCTTGATGTCATGGGGCCTCCCCCTACTCAGCAGAGCTAGTCAGCAGCGCTCTGGTCCGGCGTACGACCGCGTATCCCCTGGTGAGCGCGCGGTCCTTCATCAGCGTCAGAGTGAGGTGGCCATCGACCATCGCCCGGAACTCCGCGAGCGTGGTGGTGCGGTGGACGGTCAGCCGGGGGATCGCGAACGGGTCGGCTCCCGGGCTCGCGATCAGGTTCCTGACCGCGTGGCCGTAGCCGTATCCCGCGGCGCGGGCCGTCTCACGCACCTGGGCGTTGGAATACCCGAACGGGTACGCGACCCCCGGCACCGGCATGGCGAGCTTCTCTTCGAGCCGCGCCTTGCTCGCGTAGAGCTCCTCGCGGAGGCGGTCGGGCGTGATCTGGTCGAGCTGCGGATGCCGGCAGCTATGCGCCCCGATCTCGATGCCGGCGGCCGCCACCTCGGCGACCTGGCCCCAGCTCAGCATGCGACCCGGCCGTCTGACGCCGGGCCATTCCACGTCGTCCTGCACCCAGCCGGAGGTCACGAATACCGTGGCGGTGAAGCCATGGCGGCTGAGCACGGGCAGTGCTTGAGAATGGAAGTCCTCGTACCCGTCGTCAAAGGTCAGCACGATCGTCCGATCGAGCGGCTCGCCCGCGGCAAGCGCCGCGGGCAGCGCCGCCGCGGTCATGGTCCCAAATCCCGCGTCGTGCAGGAAGGCAAGCTGCTCCGCGAAGGCCTTGGGCGTCACCGCAAGCGGACTCTGGGTCGTTTCGCGGTCGCCGACCTCGTGGTACATCAGGACCGGCAGCCGCACCTTGGTGCCCCAGGCCGCTTGAACCGCTTCACTCGTGGTCATATAAGCCATTTCTCCTGATTGGTAATGGCCCATCGATCGGGCCAAGTATGCAGGAATGTCGGAAATTAACTGATTTCTCGACACAACGCCGCCGACGTCAAGGGCCATGCCGACGTCAAGGGCCATGCCGATGGCGAACTCGTTTAGTCCGCAGTATGTGAGGAATCGTTCCCAAAATTGGCATGGGAAAACAATGCGGGCGGGAGTAGAAGTGGCGTTGCCGCTGGCCATGGCAGTCGCGGTGGCATCATGGTAGAAGACCAAAAATGGGATCGGTCCTTCGGTACGGTTGCCGTGAAAAGTCCTAAGGTCAGCCAGCGCATCGACCGTATCCTGGCCTTTCCGTTTGTACGCGACGGGGCAAAGGGGTCCGATGCGCTCGCTGATACTGACCGCGATGGTGCTGCTGCTCGGCGGCTGCGCGTTCGCCACCACGCCAGCGTCGCTGTCGAGCACCCCCGCGGCGCAAGCCGGAACCGTGCCGTCGGCGCCGGCCGGCTGGGCGACCGTGTTCGAGGACAATTTCGCGGGCAAGGCCGGCGCCGCGCCCACGCTGTCCAACTGGTTCTATGACCTCGGCAGCGGCAGCGAGTACGGGACGGGGGAGGTCGATCAGACCACCCGCTCGACCTCGAACGTCTTCCTTGATGGCGCTGGGCACCTCGTGCTGAAGGCGACGCGCAGCGGGGGTAAGTGGACGTCCGGGCGGATCGAGAGTACCCGCGAGGACTTCGCGGCTCCGGCGGGCGGTGAGCTGGAGATGACCGCGTCGATCGAGTTGCCCGCGGCGGCCAAGGCGCTCGGTTACTGGCCGGCGTTCTGGGCGGTCGGTGCGTCCAAGCGGGCGGGCGGCGTCTGGCCGGCCTCCGGCGAGCTCGACATGATGGAGGACGTCAACGGGCTGAACGCGGCCTCCCAGACGATGCACGACGGGGCGGGCAGCACCGGGACCGGGCTGATCGCCTGCACGGCTTCCCGGTGCGGTGCCGGCTTCCACACCTACTCGGTGATCGTGAACCGGACCAACACGACGGCGGAGTACCTGCAGTTCCTGATGGACGGCAAGGTGCGGGAGACGGTCACCGAGGCCAAGGTCGGCGCGACGGCCTGGCAGCAGGCGGTCGACCACGGCTTCTTCATCATCCTGGACCTGGCGATGGGCGGCAGCTACCCCGACGTGATGTGCAAGTGCACGACACCGACCGCGGCCACGACGTCCGGCGCGTCGATGAAGGTGGCGTATGTGGCGGTGTACGAGAAGGGCGGCAACACCACGCCAACCAGCCGGGCCATCGCGACCGGCCACGCCACCGGGTACAACGGATGGTGCCCGGACAACAGGTGTAGACCGGGCGATTACGGCACCCCGCATTAATGCAGCCGATAGTAAATAAACGCACAAATCTAGACCGGACAAGGCCCGCTGAGGGCTCGCTGTAGTGCAGCGGCGGTGTGGAGTTCTCGACCGTTTCGTGGCCGACTATCAGGGAACGGTATATTCCGATGGTATGGCGTCGAATCCTTCCGTGCTGTCGCGATCGCAATTCACCCTGTCGGCTACCACGGCGGGCTAGATTGCCGGAAAGGTCGGATATGAGACTGCTGCTACTTGCCCAGTTCTTCCCGCCTGATATTGGCGGAGAGGAACGCCGCGTGTTTAATCTCGCAAAGCGGTAGGGGCCTGGGCAGCACGAGTCCCGCAGCGGGCATCGGTCGAACTCGGCCGCGCCTGCTGGTGACAAGGGGGAGAAAGTGTCAGCTAAAGCACTGCGGGTCCTTATGGTATGCGCGCGCTACCTGCCGGACATGGGCGGCATCGAGACCCATGTGCACGAGGTCGCACGCAGGCTCAACCTCATGAGCGATCTGAATATCACTGTACTCACGACTGATCGGACCCGTACTCGCCCGCGGAGCGAGGTGGTGGACGGAGTCCCGGTCATGCGCGTCCCTGCTTGGCCTCGGAACCGCGACTATTACCTAGCGCCCGGCATCGCCGCGGTGGCCGGGCAGCGTAACCGGTGGGATCTCGTCCACTGCCAGGGAATACATACGCCGGTGCCCGTGCTGGCGATGATGGCCGCCGGCCGTGCTGGCATTCCGTACATGGTGACCTTTCACACGGGTGGTCACTCGCTGGCTCATCGGAACGCTCTGCGATCGGCTCAGTGGCGGCTGCTAGGCCCGCTGCTGAGAAGAGCGGCAGCGCTGGTGGCCGTGAGCCGTTTCGAAGGGGAGAGCCTGTCGGAGCTGGCCGGCCTGGCCGGCATGCCCGGCATGCCCGTCACGGTCATCCGTAATGGCGGGACGCTTCCGCCGCCGGCCCCTGGCACCGTCAGCGTTAAGGGACGGATCATCTCTCCCGGTCGCCTGGAGCGGTACAAGGGTCATCACCGGGTGATCGAGGCGCTTCCGTATGTCATCGAGCAGGTGCCGGACGCGCACCTGCTCGTGCTCGGGCATGGCCCGTATGAACCCGAGCTGCGAGCTCTTGCCGACCGGCTCGGGGTCGGCGACCGCGTCGTGATCAGGCAGGTACCGCCGGGTGACCGGGAGGCAATGGCGACTACTCTGGCCGAGGCCAACGTCATCGCGGCCATGTCGGACTACGAGGCTCACCCGGTTGCGGTGATGGAGGCGCTCAGCGTTGGGCGCCCAGTGGTGGGTTATTCCATCGCGGGGATAGGCGAGCTGGTGGACGAGGGCCTGGTACACGGAGTGGCGCCGGGTACCTCCCCCGCGATGGTCGCCGAGCACCTCATCTCGGTGATGTGGGCGCCCTTGCCGACCATCATTCCTGAGCTGCCAACCTGGGACACCGCTACCGCACAGCTCGCACAGCTGTACAGGGCGGTCGCGGGACGGCCTGCGATCGTGGCGCCTGGCGATGTGTTCACCGATGTAAATCTTTGACACAAAGAAGCCAAGCATAGGTGGAGTCGCGCTTGGCGCTGGTTCAGGCTGGGGGCTCCTCCCTGGGCCGTATCTCGTTACACGGGCGTGCGTTCAATGGGGCTAGGAGCTGTTGGCGATTACCTGCTCGGTGTGGCAGTGGCGGGTTTGATTTTCGCGGTGCGCAGGAGTCGGTATCGGACTTTCCATTCATGCCATGTGGGGCTGGGACGTTACCCAGGTGTACAACCTGCTCACGACGGTCAAGCGTCATTTAGTGCGAATTTCCCTTTCCTGATATAGGGTGATTTATGGGCTCGCCAGCCTGTCTCAAGCATCGTGATATGATGCCGAAGTCTGCTGGAATATGCCAGTGAACTGCCGACCGCAGGCCAAAAAAGAATCCTCAGATGGCTAGGCACTTGAGTCGTTAGGGAGTAGAGCAGCGATGATCTTCAGACGCGCCAGGGGCGACGGTCCTGATATTATCCTGGTCGATAGAATGAGTCTCGCGACTGATTATCTAGCCTATCAACTGGCTAGCCGCGGGGCGCGTGTGCATTTGTTTACGCCATCTCCTCGGTGGCCACCCCCTTTTCTGCACGCCGCGTACCCCTACGAGTCGCGCACGGGAGAGCCATTCGGGAGCCAGCCATCTGACTCATTTGCTGCCATGGTGGAAAGGGTCGACCCGGCCTGCATCATCCCGTGTACTGAGCAGGCTCTGTACTGGATGTGGAATCAGCCAGCGCATTTTCAGGGACGATGCCTTCCCAACGTGGCGCCCGCAATCAGGCCACTGCTCCTCGACCGCGCACTGCTGCTTGAAAAGGCGGCCGACTGGGGAGTGGCGACTCCCGAATCGATGCCCCTGAATAGTTATGACGACTGCCGCGCAGCGATAGCGACAGGCCTGCCCCACATGGTCAAGTCCGGCCAGTCAAACGCCAGCAACGGCGTGGCGCTGTGCCGCACATCCGATGAGGTAATCCGGGCATTCGATAAATTTTCCCTCAGAGCTACTTCCGTCACCGCGCAACGTTATTACATCGGGCCGACCTATATGGCCGGGGCTCTATTCGTGCATGGTGAGGCGGCGCATTTCTATGCAGGTGAGCAAACGATAATGTGGCCACCGCTGACTGGCTATTCATATGAGATAAAGTCCGCAGGGGAGCCGTATCTTTCCGCCCTGCTGCGGGCCACGGAAATTGTATGCAAGAACCTAGAATGGACTGGGCTCGCGTCGTTCGATTTCGTGCTTGATGAGGATAATCAATTCAGGTTCGTGGATTTTAATCCCCGCCTATGGGGCTCGGCCGGCGCCTTGATGACAGCGAGGGTAGATCTCTACGGTGGCCTTGACCGCTTGATACGCTGCGGTGACGCTGGTCTCCCCAGCCGATCTATCCCAGACATCGCGTACCGCGTATTCCCGAAGTACACGGTGGAGCCGTCGGACATCAGCATGTGGCGGCGGCTGATGGGTTTGCGTGACGGGCCCTGGGACACCCCATTCTTGGCGGCCAGCGAACTGGCTTATAAAGTGGCATTCAGGCTAGCGCGGCTCGGATGAGCGTGCCCACGGGAGGGACCCGGTGCGCCGCACCTCGGTCGCAGAGTCAAGGGAATGTCCCTCCGACGCTGCAGCCGAGGCGAGCGAGACGAGCGCGGCAAATCCCGTCCGCTGGCGATGCAGATAGCCGGGTTCGGCAGGAACCGTTCCGGTCGACCCTGCAACGTCTGCCGCGGCGGGGAGCGTGGCAAGGCCGGGGGTCGCCGCGCGGTGCTTGCCTCCCCGGAAGTATGCGGCGCGCAGCACCGTCGGCGCCGTCACGATGCCCTCTACCACTGTGACGCTGACGTAGGCCAGGGTCAGCCCGTTCAGGCCGCCGAGCTTGCCGCCGATCACCACAGCACCTAGCTCGCAACCAGCGGATATGGTCAGGAGGACAGCGGCCCTTGACACATGGCCGGTCGCCCGGCAGACCGCGATGTACTGGGTTTTGGGGAGCCCAGGGATGTAGCTGAAGATGAGCAGCCACAGCGGAATCGTCGCGAGGCGCGCGTAACTGGGGCCGAAGATGCTCAACGCCAGGTGAGCGACGAGGGCAAGCGCGATCATCGCGGGTACCCCGATCATGAGCGACAGCCGCAGCACGAAACGCAGCTTCTCGGCAATCAGTTCCGGGGCGGCGGAAGCGATCGCGAATAGCACGGTCGACAGGCTGACCGGCACCATGAACAGGAAGCTGGTTATCATCCAGGCGACGTAGAACGCGGCGTTCGCCGACGGAGACACGACGACCGTCACCAGGACAGGGATGAGCCTGGGCGGAGTCGCGATCGCGAGGTTGAGCCAGTTGTGCGCCATCGCCACCTTGCCGAGGCGGCGCAGCCGCGCCCAGTCGGGCCGGTGGAAAATCCGGGCACCGCCACGTCCGAGCATGATGGCAGCGGGCATCACGGACAAGAGCGTCCCGACGACCCAGGCCAGGAGCAGGCCCACGCCGAACGCGTCGTGCAGCACTATCGCGGCGATTGGCAGAACGGCCAGCTTGATGGCCGACGCCGCTAGGTTGCGTGAAAGTTGCACGCCGCCGCGCAGAAGGCCGATCACGCCATCGTCAAGGACCATAGTCGCCCCGGTCAGCGCGACGCCGACCGCGAACAGCACCAGCCGGGCAGGCGTCCCGCTGATCTCGGGGAAATGTCCGCCGAAGGCCTCGGCTACGAGAGGGAAGCCGAGCCCGAGGATGAGGGATCCGAAACCGGATGCGAGCAGTGCGGCGGTGAAAAGGCCGTCCTGGTCACGGTGCCGTGGGAGCTCTCCGATCAGCATCGTCCCCAGGCCGAACATGCCGATCGTGCCGAGCAGCATCATCGCTGAAACGGCTGCCGCCCCGTAGCCAACCGACTGCGGGCTGAACTCGCGGGCTGCGACGATCCAGAAGACAAAGCCGAATACGGAGGTACAGCCCGTCGTCGCGGCGAGGCTGCCCGCGTTGCGCAGCAGATCATGGTGGCGCTCCCAGATGCCGAGCAACGCCGCCCCCGGTCCAGAACGGGTCTGAGCTGTCACGGTACCGCCTTCCCATGCCTGTCTACGGCGGCTTCGTAGTCAATCCGAGCGATGCGGCAACTGCGTCAGCGACACTCTTCACAGGAATTTTGGCCACAGCTGATCAACTAGCTAATCAACTAAGCGTATCTAGTCTACTACTCACAGCTACTTTCCTGTCGTTTCTGGACTGGAGCACGCTCGGACCGGCCCGAGGCCCCTACGCAGCAGGAGGCCTGGGCAGACTCGGGTTGCACCCCTGTGATCAGCGTCTCGTGCAAGTGCTCCGGCCGGATGTCAGTGGCAAGGCTGGAACAGCCTGTAACCGCTAGCCGCCGAGACGCCTGGTGAACCCGGGCGGGATCACCAGGTCCTCTGGCGAGAGCTCGGAGATCGAGGACCGGCCGAGCCCGAGCAGGCACGCGTCAATGCCCGACCGCATCAGGTCGAGCACGTTCTCGACACCGGCCTGCCCGTTCGCGCCGAGGCCCCACAGGTAGGCACGCCCGATCATCACGGCCCGTGCCCCGAGGGCGAGCGCCTTGACGACATCGCCGCCCCGGCGCACGCCGCCGTCCATCAGCACCTCGACCTGGTCACCGACGGCCCGCGCGATGTCGGGCAGCATCCTGATCGTGGCCGGCGTCCCGTCCAGGTTGTTCCCGCCGTGGTTGGACACCGAGATCGCCGTCACGCCGGCGTCCACGGCGCGCTTCGCGTCGTCGATCCTGGTCACGCCCTTGAGCATGAAGTGGCCGCCCCACTGCTCCCGCAGCCAGGCCACGTCCTCCCAGGACGGCGGCGTCGAGGCCATCCACTGGCCGTAGGCGCCGAAGAACGTCGGCGCGGGCGCCCCGCCCACCGGCAGGTTCGGCACGGTGAGGTCGGGGATCGCGCCGCTGCGCAGCCACTGGTACAGCCACGCGGGCCGGGCCGCCGCCCATGGGGCCTGCCTGATCATCTCCTGGAAGGTCATCTTCTCCGGGATCTTCGGCGACCCCCAGTCGCGGCCGAAGGAGAACGACCAGTCAAGCGTCGCGATCAGGCCAACGGCTCCCGCGGCACGCGCCCGCTCCATGCGCGCCGCCATCTGGTCGCGGTCGCCGACCCAGTACATCTGGAAGAACGTCTTCGGGTTCGCCGCGACGACCTCCTCGACCGGCTTGCTCGCGAACGACGAGAGCCCCATCGCGGTGCCCCGCGCGGCCGCGGCCCTGGCGACGGCGACCTCGCCGTCCGGGTGCACGGCCTGCACGCCGGTCGGCGAGATCACCACGGGCAGTGAGATCGGCTGGCCCATGATCGTGGTGGCCATCTCCCGCGTCGCGGGCAGCCCGGCGACGTGCGGCGCGAACCCAAGCTCGGCGAACGCGTCCACGTTGTCGCGGATGGTGACGCCCTCCTCGGCCCCGGCGATCAGCGCGCCGTACACCGGCTTGGGCAGGTGCCTCTTCGCGCGCCGCTGCGCCACCGCCACCGTCTCGAACCACTTATTAGCCATAGCCTCTTCACTTACCCCTTGCTCTATCTTGCGTTTCTGGTTAGAGCGCGCCCTTCGACGCCGACCCGGCCGAGTGCGGCGCGAGCATCTGCACGTCCATCGGCCCGGTCAGCTTGTCCTTGAGCGCGACGATGAGGGCGGCGAGCCCGTCGCCCTTCACGTGCGCGGCGAACGCCTCGCCAGACTCGTACTTCTCGATCATCACGAGCTTGCCGTCCTGGGTCTCGTGCAGCGCGTAGAGCAGGCATCCGCCTTCGGACTCGTGCACCTTCTCGATTGCCGCCTCGAAGGCGGCGATCACCTCGCCCCTGTACTCGGGGACCGGGATCGCGGTGGCGACGACGATGACTGCCATGGCGGACTCCTGACTTCTCTGTGGCGCTGGTTAGACATTGCTGGCGAAGAACGAGCTGAGGGCGGGTGCTACATCACGGTAGGTACCGGCGACCCGGAGCTTTCCGCGGCCGAGCCGCGCGAGCTCGCCGCCAAGCCAGCGGTCCTGCTCGCCGGTCGTGTCGAGCAGGATGTCGAGCCTGGGCAGCCGGGCCGCGAACGGCCGCGGGTCGGGACCGGCGTTGTGTACGCAGTCTGACAGCAGCAGTACCCGTGCGTCACGGGCCGGAATCCGTGCGAGTTCCCGCGCGGCTACCTGTAGCGGAAACGCAACATTCGTCAGCCCGCGCGCTGGTATCGACACCATTGACTCGACAAGCGCCTGCGGCGCGATCCGCTGCCCCAGGTGGCACAGCACCGCGGCCTCCGACCAGAAGGCCACCACCGCGAGATTGTCCCTGGTGAGCTCGGCGGCCAGCGCGCCGACGGTCGCCGCCGCGGTGCGCACCCGCTCGCCCCGCATCGACCCGGAAACATCGACGAGCAGGACGACGGAACGGGCCGTGGCGACTCGATCCCGCACCACGATGTCATCGTCTTCGGGGAACGCATGGCCGGCCAGCCGCTCGAGCGTCCTGTCCAGGTCGAGGAGGATGTCCCGGCCGCGAGCACGAGATCGAGCTCCCGCTCCCGGCCGACTACCAGGGACCCGATCCGGTCCCTGGCGGCGGCTATTCCTTCCGTCATCGGACGGCTCCCTTGCTGCTGCTGCTGCTGCTGTCCCTTCGGCCGATATTAATGTCAGTGGGTGACACAAGCAAACCCGAGTGACGCACGTCACGGTTGGTAACTGTGGGTATGCGCGCGATTGCTTTAGGTCACCTATACACTCAGTCACGACCGGTATCCCTCCGTAACCCCAGTAACACTGAACGGCCTCGGGACCGGGATTCGCTGAAACTCCACGGACGGGTGGATCGCGTGACGCGGCAAGGACTTCGTTTTCGGTTTTCTCTCTTCACGCTGATTGGCGGTGGCGTCTTTATCGCCGGTCTCTGCGTGCAGGTACTGCTCGTGCGCTACGCGCATTTCGGGGCAGTCCCCGCCTACGCGGTGCAGGCGATCTTCTCCATTGAGCTTTCCTACCTGCTCAACCGTCATCTGACCTGGCGAGACAGGTCCGTCGGCTGGTGGGCCGCCGCCTGGAAGTTCAATGCGCAGAAGCTGCTCATGACCGCAGTCAACATGGTGGCGTACGCGCTGCTCGTTCGGGTCGGCGTGGAGTACGTGCTCGCGAACGTGCTGCTGACGGCGATCTTCACGCCGGTTAACTACTTCGCCGCCGATCTGCTCGTGTTCGCCCGCGGCGCGCACCGGAGGGCGCCCGTGGTCTCGGTCGAGCCCACGCTGCCCGAGGTGCTGCCGACGGTCAGCGTGGTGATCCCCTGCAAGAGCTCGGAGCGGACGATCAGGGAGACGGTGAACTCGTTCCTCGCCCAGGATTACCCGGAGCTGACCGAGGTGATCCTCGTCGGCGACGTGGGCGACTCCACCTGGGCGGCGCTCGCGGATGTGGACGACCCGCGCCTTGTGCTCCTCGAGCAGGGGAAGACGCCGGGACGCCGGGACCCGAACGTCAAGCGGGACAAGGGGATCAAGAAGTCGAGCGGTGACGTGATCGCGCTCGCCGACTCCGACATCGTGGTCGACCCCGGGTGGTGCGGGCGGGCG
>Ga0066797_1000005_pt1 | contig 77790 bp, 82 predicted proteins | sample PersoiDNA2013193_FD_76335 | JGI IMG/M metagenome (GOLD analysis project Ga0066797, IMG submission 76335) | Permafrost soil microbial communities from the Arctic, to analyse light accelerated degradation of dissolved organic matter (DOM) -... | ecosystem: Environmental > Terrestrial > Soil >... | reverse complement strand
GCTTCCCGCGGGACAGGTCGGGGACGCTCGCCTGCATCCGGCTGGCCGCGGCCGCGGCCAGCCGGATGCAGGCGAGCGTCCCCGACCTGTCCCGCGGGAAGCGCGTCATCGTGACAGCGGCCGCGGCCGCTGTCGCCTTGCTCGCCGTCGCCGTGGCGGGCACGGGCCTGGCCCGGGGCCTGGCGTTCGCCCTGCCGGCCGCGTTCGTGGCGGCGTGCGGGTCGTGGGCGTGCCGGCTGGCGTTCCTCAAGTGGCGGGGGCCTGCGTCGCGGCTGCGGCGAGCGCCGGACGTTATCGCCGCGGCGGCCATCGCCGCCGTCCTCCTCGTCGTGGAGAAGCGGGGCCTGCTGAGCACCCAGTGGGCTGCGGTCCTGCTGTTTCCCGTGGGGGCTGCCGCCAGCGTCCGGCTCTGGCGCGGGATGAGGGACTCGCGCCGGCTGGCGGTCACGGCCGGGGCTGACATCACCCTGTCCCTGCTGCTCGGCGCGGAGGTCGTGCTGTTCCTGGTCTGGCTGGGGAACGTCCTCGGCATGACCCGCGCGGAGGAAGCCGCCCTGCGATCGGCTCTCGCCGAGGCCGGGTCCGCGGCCGGCGCCTGCCTTGACTGGCGCATCTGGCTCAGCGCCTACGCCGCCCTGGCCGCCGCGAGCGTGGCGTTCGCCGTGCGGCCGGCCCGGCTCAGGGCCGTCAGCGCGAGGTTCGACCGGCTCCGCGTGGCGGACGCGGCCACCGTCGCGCAGCGCGTCCTGACCGGCCTGAACATCAGCATGCTGACCATCACCCTGGTCGGGGCCGCCGCTCCCGGCGCGCTCGCCCCCGTCCTGCAGCGCCAGGTCCGGGAAACCTACATCGTGGCCCTGCAGCGCCAGGTCGAGGCGGAAGGGGAGACCGCCGCCTACGCGGAGATCACCCGCGAGTTCGTCCGGCCCGTGACGTTCCCTGTCCTGGCTGAGGTCGTCCGCGACGTCCACGACGAGAGCCGAGAGCCGGGCGGCCAGCGCGTCGCGGCGGCCGCCGAGGAGGACCTCGCCCGCTGGGTCGGGATGCTCCAGGCAGCCGCGATCCAGTCGCAGGGCGGCACCACGCTCGCCGGCGCCGAGCAGGCGGCGGCCAGCCGGGCGGGCCTCGGGGGCCCTCTCCGGGATTCCGCTGACCTGGGCCACCGGGTCGCGGAGGCAGAAACCCAGGAGGACAAGGGCGACACGGCAGGCAAGCGGCTGGAGCTCGCCTCCGAGCTCGCGGCCAGGGCAGTCGCGAATACGATCTCGATCCCGCAGCTGGGCAGCAACGAGATCGTCCAGATCGTCACGGCGTACCTCAGCGGGCTGATCGAGGACGGCCCGCTCAAGGTGCGCTTCGCCGCGTGGCTCGAGCACGTCCCCGGCGCCCGGCAGCCACCCGGCGCCACGGAGATCGCCGTCCCGGACCCGCACTTGCTAGCGTACGAGGCCGAAACCCAGCTGGCCACCGAAGCCGACACCCGAGACGTCCAGCGGCCGGCCGCCCCTGATCCGCTGGCCGCCGGGGAGACGGACAGCGCCGCCGTTAACGACGCCGTGAGCTCAGCAAGACTGGCGCTTGACATCCAGCGCAGCGGCACCTGCGCCAGCTGTTCCCAGCCGCCGGACGACGAGCCGCCGGCAGACGACCATTTTTCTGAGCCGTAGCGGACGGGCGGTGGCGCCCGCCGCATGCCCGCAGCCGGGACGGGCAGCACCTCCCGCGGGTGGGCGCGGTGGGTTAGCCATGCCGGGGCGGGTTCCGCAGTGGCCGGCGGTCCGGTGCTCGAAGGTCCCTGGGGGCGCGGCGGCGCCGACGAGCAGCTGTTGCAGGCGCGCTCCCACGGTTCCCCTGCGCCGCAGTCGCCGAAGAAGATCTCGCTGGTGGACAGGCCGCGAATGCCCCCGGGCGCACCGCCTAGCCGGGCTGCAGGCCATCCTGGCCGGGTTGAGCGTTTAGGGCATGGGGGTCATCAAGGATGACACTCAGCTGGTACTCCCGGCTCAGCACAGCCCGCGCTCCCCGGAGCTAGCGCAGAGCACTTCGGACATCTGTGCAGACGACTTCGGAAACTGACAAACAGCAACGCTGAAACAAGACCGCCAGCCGTTCCGAAAGTCGTTCCGCAAATACTGTTCCAGAATATCCGTACGGAGACGAATTCCGGTACGATCGGTGATATGGAGAGCAGTACCGCCTCGGCACCGTCCGGGTTCGAGCTCGGCTACGCCCGGGTCTCGACCACCAAGCAGTCGCTGGAGCGGCAGATCGACGCGCTCAGCGCCCTGGGCATCCCGGACGAGCGGGTGTTCGTCGACAAGAAGACCGGCGCGACCACCGAGCGCGAGGGCCTCAAGGCGATGCTCGCCTACGCCCGGCCCGGCGACGTGGTCGTCGTGCACACCCTGGACCGGCTCGGCCGCAACATCCGCGACGTCCTCAACCTCATCCACGACCTCTCCGAGCGCGGCATCGGCGTCCGCTCCCTCGCCGACCCACTGCCGATCAACACCGCGGACGCGGGCATGGGCCGCATCGCGTTCCTGATGCTGGCGCTGTTCGCCGAGATGGAGCGCATCTTCACTGCCGAGCGGGCCGCGCACGCCCGTAGCGTCGCCGAGGCCAACGGCCGCCAGGTCGGCCGCCCCCTCGCCCACCCCGCCGACAAGATCGACTACGCCCGGCTCCTCCACGGCCAGGGCGACAGCTACGGCGAGATCAGCGCCAAGACCGGCATCCCGAAGGCATCCCTACACAGGTACCTCGCGGCGGAGGCACCCGACGACGCGGCAGGAGTCCGCTGATGGCTCGGACATCAGATACGCAGCAAGTCGAGATCATCGGGCGCTACTGGCTCATCGGCGAACTCGTCCGCGCCGGGTTGGAGGCCGCGGAACCCATCCGGGACGACGGCGTGGACCTCCTCGTCTCGCCAGAGGACTACACCTGGACCCAGCCGGTCCAGGTCAAGACCCACCTCGACCGGGACATCAACGTGTACCTGGACTACGTCCAGGGCAGGCACGACCGGCGCCCGCTCCTGATGGCCTATACCCTGCTCGGGGACAGCCAGGCGCCGATGCCGGACGACGCCGGGGGCGTGTTCCTCCGCACCTACAACGACTACTCGCCGCGCCTGCTGGTACTCACCCCGAGGGAAGCCTGGGCGCTGCCCACCATCAGCGGGAAGGCCGACGCTGACAAGAACAGTCCGTACCGCCATCGCCTCAGCTGGGTCTCGCTCGTGAAGAACGAGCACATCCCGCGCGGCGCGGTCGCCGAGCACCGCGGCCAACTCCTAGCAGTTATGCGCGCGGGGCGAGACCGGCGTCTAGCCGAGATGGGCGCTTAGCGCCGACGCAGCATCCCTGCTACGCGACCGGGTAATTCAAGAGCGCGCCGGCCCTGTCACCGGAAGTAATTCACAACCATGACCGAGAGCTAGGCGTCGTCATCGGCCTCGTCAACGACGGTGCCGAATCTGCGCAGGATGGGGATCAGCCTGGTGATGTCGATTGTGTTGCCCTTCTCGTCCACGAGGTGATGCCGCTGGGGCGCGTACAGGCTGAGAAGCCGCGCCCTCAGCTCGAGCACTCGCTGGGCAATGTCCAGGCCCTTGAGCAGAGGCCCCTCGTCGCGGAGCGGCTCGCCCGTTTCCGGGTCGGGTACCGGCTTGCCCTCGTGCATGACGTAGTGAGGCCGGTCCATCAGCTCACGTGCGTGGCGCTCGATCTCGGCTAGCTTCTCAAGCTGGGCGCGGACGTCGTTGTCATCGGTCACTGCTTCAGTTTGCCACTTGAGCATGGCTTCGATGACGCCAACGTCCTCGCCGAGGCGCTCCGGCTGCTCTTCGGCAGTCGGGCGGCGTTTGGCTCAAGCACGCAAGATCATCGCTAGGCGCCAACGGTTGCATGGATCGCACCGGAACCCGCAGCCACCCCGCCCTGGCGGCCGACGGCGAATTCCAGGCCGCCCGCCAGCCAGCGTTATCCAAGGGCTAAGCGGCAGGCGGGATGGTCCCGGGATCGGCGGCGGGTACGCCGGCGATGCCTCCCCATACGTGCACCATCTGGGTTGCCAGTGTCCTGGCGGTGTCGCAGTCCCAGCCGGGATACCAGCTGAGGTGCTCCACCAGCGTCGCCGCGCACAACGGGCCGACGAGCAGTTCCAGCGCAAGGCCCTGCGCGCTGGAGTTAAGCGTCACCCGGCCCGGGGTGCCGCTGCCTGCCATCACGAACCGGGCCAGCCCGTGCGACTGCGCGTGCGCTACCCCGCTGAGCAAGCGGTGATAGGTCGCGCCCGTCAGCGGCGTGCGAGACGCGCAGCGGTCGATGAGGGCCATGGCGGACAGGGGTCTCTCGTCAATGTAGGCAGCTCGCCACCGGTCGCGGTCATGAAAGCTGAACCCGTGCTGGCCGGCGCTCCTCCCAATCGCCGCTACCTGGCCTTCCATGTGCGCGGCATAAGCAGCCGCCTGCGGGCTCGCGAACGAGCCGACCATGTTGATCTCCTCGCACAGGCCACCGAGGCGGTGGTTCATGTACCGGCGGATCCGCTCGCGGTCATCAATGTCCGCGCCGCTCAGGTAACAGCCGGTGGCGGCTGCCTCAGCGGCGGCCCGCGACAGCGTGTACAGCGGGGCGGCGCCTCTCCGCTCGCGGATGACCGACGCCACGGCGGCCAGGTGGTCAGCGCATGACCAGGCAGCAAGCACCAGCCCGCCAAAGGCACCTTGCGCCGGAAACTGCCCCCAGTCACCACCGAGCTCATCCTTCACCGCGTCGGCAGCCGCGGGCGAGCCGACCGCAGGCCGCTGTCCCCGGTCAAGCAGGTCACGAAGGCCAACTGCGAACTGGCTCGTAGTCCGGGCAAGATCGGCGAACAGGTCAAGTGGCATGCGTGGAGCGTAGACCAGCAGCCCGACAGTACAAACCCGATTTAGGCTCCGCAGTCCGGTCCTAGCCCGCGCGGCGTCAAAGGTGTGCAGTGGACTCCGGACATCCATGCAGACGACTTCGAACATCGACACCTGTTCCACAGAACCGATGCGGCTGCCGCGATCCTCGCCGGGGGATTCCGCGACGGCGAGGGGTCTTACATGCTCATCGGCATCACCCTGCGGGGGCGTGTTCCTGTCCGACGTGCCGGTGGACGGCAACGAAGGTGCGACGGGTGACGAGCTGCTCGAGGTGCTGCTGCCGGACGGTACCGACCTGTCGGAGTACGAGATCGTCGAGGACGGCAAGCCTTGGCGGGAATGGTGTGTCCCGGCGGCTCTCCTGAACAGGGCGGCCACGGTGAGGGTGGCTCCGGACGATCCGGACTAGGACGCCGGGCGCCTGGTTTCCCCCGGACTGGCGAAATCCGGGTACACGAGCCGGGGCGCTCGCTGGCCAGGTACGCACGGCCGTCCGCCGAGGCGCTCGCCAGATGACAGGAGCAGAACGACCCCGCGCTAGCAGAGACAGGACCGCTTGTTCCGGGCGCCCGCGTGCGATGCTGCTGCGGGCCACGGTCTGAAGTTCGCGGTTGACGGGCGTGAGTTCAGCGGAGACTCAGAGTAAGGCGGGGGGCGAGAGGGCGGTGAGCCGCCCGTCTGGCAGGTGCGTGTTACTGGCGCTGACCGTCCGCGTACTCCTCGATAATGACCTCACCGCCGGCCGCGATCTTAACGATCACCTGGGGCTTGCCGCCCCGGCTGCGCTCCCTGGCCTCGTACTGGGCGTCGCCAAGGCCGATGCCGTGGAGGGCGAAGATGGCGCACACTGCCCGGCGAGGGCCGGGGTTGTACCAGTCGTCCTTATCGCGGACGAGGTAGCCGGTGATGACCGTGGACATGCCAGCCTCTAGAACTGAGATCATGCACGGACTGTAGTACTTTCGCTTCCCTAAGTGCTCGATTTCGGCTGTGGCTCGCAGGGAGGGCTCCGTCTCCCGCGCGGCAACGCGAGGTGAGGCCGAAGCACTGCGGGCCGGGCTTGGCAAGACGGACATTCCTCGGTCCGGATTCTTGCAGGAGCGCCAACCGAGCAGGTTGACGGCCCCAAGAGCATGATCCGGGTATGAGCGAGAGTAAGACGCGCCTGATCGTCACCATCGATCCCAGCCTCGCCGCCTATGCCGAGCAGTTCGTTGACGCAGGCAAGGCAGACTCCGTGTCGGCCGCGGTCAAACAGCGCGCTGAGACTGCGCCAGCGGCGCACTCGGAGGGCTGCGAGGCTCTGGAGGGAGGCGGCCGAGCGGACCGACCCGGAGCAGGTGGCGCGCATGATGGCGCACGTCGAGGCACAGCGCACGCAGCTTCCCCCCTCGCACCGGTAAGTGGGGGCGGAGATCGCTGCCGAGTTCGAGGCGCCCCGCCCGACGGTTTACCGGGCACTCGGGGACCTGTGAGCAGCTACGCCTTCAGCGCGAGCACGACCGTCGGCACGACAAGCACGACCGTCAGGGCCGCGATTGCCGCCGACCCCCAGAACGCCCACCACCGGGCCTTTGCGGTCTCCTTGGTCAGCTCCTCGATCGAGTCCTTCAGCCGCCGCTGCATCTCCATCTCGTGGTGCGGTTGCGAGAGGCTGCTCCGGGCCGCCGCCTGGGCGATCAGCTCGTCATCCGTCAGCCCCCGAGGCCGCGGACGGCGGAGACGCCTCGCTGGCGGGCAGCGGCGGTCTCCCGCGCGATCTTCTGCTTGTAGGCGCGACCCCTGGCGTCCCACCAGTCCCGAATGGTCACGGCGCCATTCTGGCACCAGGTGGGCACACAGGTAGTCCGCGGCTCGATTCCGGCCGACGCGCTGCCTGGGGTAACTTCGGATCGTGATTATCAATTCAAGGCGATTGGTCACTTATGCCGCCGTCGTGCCAGTGACCGCCGGCGCGCTGTGGTTCGGCGCAGCGTCAGGCGGCGCGGTGTCTACGTTCCACGCCGCCACGTACCACGGCTCGACCACATTCTCCCTGATGGCGGCGGGGCACGACGGCGGCCTGCACGCGGACGCGGAATACGAGTTCCGCTATCTGCCCGATGCCCTGAGCGGCACGACGCGGACCATCGTCATCTGACCCTCGCCACCGGAGCCGACGACCCGTCCGGCCGAACCGTGAGACGCGCGGTTCGGCCGGACGGACGGGGGCTAAGACAGTTGCCCGGGCACCATGTTGAGCGTCATCGCATACTGAAGCTTCGAGTACTGCACGAGACCGTACGCAAGTGCCACCAGGATGCCGACGGCAACGCCTAGCACGGCTGCTTGCTTGATGATCGTTGCGAGGTAAGGGTCCACTGTGCATCTCACCTCCTCTCGGTTTCCTTCGGGTGTGCCACGCTGGCAAGGACAACCCACACGGTGTGCTTTTCGTCATCGGGCAGGTACCAGATCCGGGCGCTTCCGCTGACCTTGACCTGCCACTGCTCGAGATCCTTGCCGCCGAGAGACCGCGTGCCCAGGTCGCCCTTGAGGCGGTAGTGCAAATCGTCTTCCGGAGGCCGGGGGTTAGCGCGCATGAGCTCGAACGCCTCGCGGGTTTTCACGGGCGCCCGGGTCCACAAGCCTTCCCAGCCGACGGCCGCCTCGGTCGTGCCGAACCTGACGCTCCACTCGTCATTGACGGGCGGGGGCGCGACGTGATCGAGGCGCTTGGGGCTCACCGCTCAAGACCTCCGGGGACCTCGCCGTAGTCGGCGCCGTCGAGTGGGGTCGTGGCCGCCTTCAGCAGTTCGGGGTCGGAGTAGATCTCCGCGGTGTTCTTCCATGCGTTGATCACAGGAACGAGGGCGGCGACGTTGCCGAGGTCCGCGCAGGCATGAAGTGTGTCGACGAGCTCGGCGAGGAACGCGCGGGTGCCGCGTTCGGGCAGGAAGTGCACCCACGGGAATGCGGTGGGCAGCGCCAGGAGCAAGGCCCGGACGCCGTTGTCGTTCTTGGAGAGGGAGAAGAACAGGCGGCTGGCCATGATCAGCGCGCTGTCCTCGGCTTCAGCCCGGGCTGCGGACTCCAGGATCAGGTCTTCGCCGTCGCGCCGGTCTAGCCGGATGCGGCGGCGGGGGCTCTCCTCCAGCTTCGCCATGGTGGCCTTGGGATGCTGGACGAGCTGCGAGAAAGGTATCTCCTCGATGACGCTCATGCTCGCCAGGATACCCCGGAACTTTTGAATTACTTCAAATCTTTTCCATGAAATTTTGGTGCGGACGACTCGGTCCTGCTTTGGGCTCCCGCCCAAGACGCCCCAGACGGGCAGGCGTTCGGCTTGCCATGCGTTCGCCGAACGCATGGCGCACGACCTGTCAGCCGCTACGCGCGTTTTGTGGTTCGACCGGTCACACCCGGCGGCGACGGTGCCACCGCCTGCGAGAGGTGAATGCGCGGGGATCGCTGCGGTCTTGACCGGTCTTGACGTGACCCCGTATGCTCAAGCGCCCGAAGGGTCTGCGATCGCGGAGCGACGCTTGAGCATACGGGCCGCTCGTGCTGTGCGCCATAGAGGGCGGTGGGAACCCCTGTGCACCAAAAAGGGGTCAGCGCTTGTACGGGCGACGACTTCCCAGCGTTGTCGACGGCCTCGGCCATGAGCGGGCGTAGGTTACGGCTCTGGGGTCGCTGACGGGATCGGCGAGGACGACGAGTGCGGGGCGGAGGCGCGCTCGAAGGTGTCGGCGCGCTCGGCTGGGGTCATCCGAGGGGTCTGTTCTCGGTGCGGGGGGCGTGTTAACCCCTCTGGGTTAAGTTAACGGGGCCGTGCGGTCTCGCTGGCCCGCTGCGAGGCCGAGGTCGCGGAGGAGCGCTTCGCCCTGGTGGTCGAGGAGGTGGCGGAGCGTCGCCGCGGTGAGTGAGGAGCGCCGCGTGGATGGTTGCTGGCGAGGTGTCGTCCGCCAGTCCGGGGTGGGCGGCCGGGAGGCTGGCGAGGCGCGGTGAGGAGGCCGACCGCTGCGGCTAGGCCTTCCCCGGGTGACACTTGACTCCGTCGCGGGCTGCGGTTCGGCTAGGGGCGGTCCGGGCTGCGGGCGCGAACCGAGCAGGTTCGCGGGCGGCGTGGCGGACGGTCACGGTGCCTCCGGGTCGGGCTGCGAGCGGACGATGACGAGCGAGCGGATAGTGGGCGCGACAGCGGAGAGTGGCGGTTGTGGGTGCGGTCATCAGGGTTTGACCGTCTCGATCGGCCTCGGCCTCCTCTCGCGGCCGGATCGGTGACAGAATCCGGAAATGCAGCTCTGAGCTGCGGATAAGCTGTCACCGGCTTGGGTGACAGTTGGCGACGCAATTCCCTGACCTGCGGTTTCGCTTGTCACCGCCCCGGTGACGTTGAGTCGGTAAATGTCATCGCCTGGCTTTTGTGTCATCGCCTTGTCACCACCCTTCGGTGACAGCATCCGGGCAGGTCATCGGCCTGTTCGGCGGTATTTGTCACTGTGTCACCGCCTCGGGTGTACCTCGTAGGCAACCGGTTTGCGGCCCCGGCGGCTGGTGTCCAGGTCGGGCAGTCGCCGGATATACCCGTGGTCCTCCAGGAATGTGAGTGTGGCGAGTACCTCCTGCGCGCTGGCGAACCTGCGCTGCATCCCCCGGTGGACCTCGCGGAGGGTGAAGCGCTTGCGGTCGCCGGTCCACTCCAGGACCGCGCGTGCATCCTCGGTCCTCGCATGGGCCCGCATCGCGCCGAACGCCGCCATCGCGTGCTCAGCCCAGTAGTCAGCCTGCTGGAGCGCGCAGGCCATCGTGTCCTCGCTGACTAGCATCCGAGGTCCCCTCTCGGGATTTGCAGCGAGGTGGAGGAGGCCGGCGATCCTGGCAGCCGCGCCGGGAAGCTTGGCCGCCCAGTCCCGGAGCGCCTCAAGGTCGCCGGTGCCCATCTTGAGCCGCGGCTCGAACCTGATCCGCCAATCGGTGTGGAGCTTGAGGGCGCCGGGGGTGAGCATGATCGCGGCGGGGTCGCCCCACTCGGCCATGCCAGCTATGAGGGCCGACATGGTCTCCGCGTAGTTGCGCAGGATGTCCTTCGGCACGAGGTCCGGGGTCATGTTGCGGCTCCCGACGAGGTCGCGCGGGATCGCCATCAGGAACCGGGCGAGGATGCCCCGCTCGCGCATGGCCGGCTTGGCCGCCATCTCCCGGATCACGGAGGGCTGGACGGTGGTCGCGATCGTCAGGCAGGGCCGCTCGATGAGCTCGGCCCTGCCGCGCCGGTCGACCTGCACGCGGTCCCCGGCATGCGCCTTGAGGACCAGTTCCAGGTTGGGGGTGCCGCTGCTGTAGCGGCCCATGATCACGCTGAAGAACGTTCCCTCGGCCGACAGGATGGCGAGCCTGCCGCCTTGCTCAGCCATGATCGTTGCGGCCTGCTCGGGCACCACGTCATCGGCGGCCAGCCTCGGCATGACCGGGACCGGCAGGGCCTCCGCGAGGCTGCCGGCCATGACTGCCGCCTCGATGTCGGGCCGTGCCTTGGCCTTGCGCCGCTGTTCCTGGGCCTCGGCGAGGGCTGTCTCGCGCTCGATCTCTGCCTTGGCGATCGCGCTCTGGGCGGCCTCCCTCATCTGCTTCTCCGCATGGAACACGGGCGCGCACATCAGGCGGAACGCCGGGGACTTCCCCGCGCCGGGCGGCATCGCCACCACCGTGTAGAGGTTCAGTGGCTCGCGCCACTGCCCCCGGACGACCACTTCCGCGCGGCCTCCCGCGGCCGTCGACAGGACCCCCATCGCGAGCGCCGCCGGGAGGTCCACCGGGACCTGGACCTCGTCCGCGACGGCCCTGGCCATTGCCCCGATGTAGCCCGGCAGGGTCTCAAGCGGGAACTCGGGGAGAGACGCAAGCGCCCCGAGGGGAACGAGTTCCTCCCACGGCTCGCCGACTGCTCTTTGCGCGGCCTGCTTCGCCTCGTCGGGCGTCGGCGGCGTCTTGCTCACCGGGCGTAACCCCGCATCGCCGACGCGATTGTCCTGCGCGCCTCGGCATCTGGCAGGCCGGCGGACACGGCCGCGGCGACGAGCTGCTCAGTGACTTCCCTGGCGTCCGCGCTGCCGGCCGCGACCATCTCGGCGGCGCGTGACGCAGCCCAGAACAGGCGCTCGTTCCGGGTTCCCTGCTGTGCCTGCTCGACGGTGCGGAGCAATCCCGCGAGCCGCCCGGCTGCTGTCCCCTGCCGGGCGGCTCGCGGCAGGGGATCCTGTCCGTGCTTGGGGGAGAGGAGTCGGCCGACCCACGGCGGCAGCGTTGCCGGGTCGTCCTCGCCGATCTCCTCATACTCACGCCCGCTAACGGTCGATCCAGCTCCGATCACGTAGCCGCCGGCAGCGCGGACGTCTACCTGCGGGCCGATCATGGACGCCGAGTTGCGGATGGCGTTGCCTGCGGGCGCGGCGAAGTACAGGTGCCAGCCGCCCGAGGGAGTCACCACGGTGTAGGTGGTCGGCCAGTCCATCCCTGCCCACTCGCAGATCTGGGCGAGAACGTCTTTGCCGTCGCTGACGCCGGGTAGCCGCCGCCAGTCCTCGGGGAGTTCGCCGTGGGCGTCGAGGTCGAGCACGACCAGGCGCGAAGGACCGCAGGCGATGCCGATGTTGTGACGATCGCCTGGCCAGTAGCGGGCGACCCGCTCGGGGTCCGAGCACGCGCGGCGCTCCCAGTCCCGCACGGTCGGCCGCTTGTCGTTGGGGCGGCAGGGGAACACTGTCCAGCCTCGCTTCGCGGCCGCGACCGCGGCGTCCCGGGTCACGCCGCCGCTCCCCTGACGACTCCGGGACGGCGGTGAGTGCGACTCATCGGCAGGCTCCTGCGCTGGTGGGATGGGATGGGTGCCCACGCCGGCCTGTAAGTCGGTCTTAGGCATATCTTGGTGCGAGCCCGGAGGATCAGGCGGCAGGGCGAGGGCTGCCCGCCGCCGCGGCCGGGTCGAAGCACAATGCCTCGTACAGCGCGGCCCGGTTCACGCGGTAGCGCTCCCCAACGCGGATCACCGGGCACGGGAACTCCCCAGCCCGGGCCAGCTCGTAGGCCTTGTTACGACCGAGGCCGAAGGGACGCGCGGCAACGGCTAGCGGAACGCTCACCGGCAGGGCGAGCAACTCGGAGTCGGACATGCTGATGTCGGCCATTGGCTCTCCTTGCAAGGACAGCAGTTTGATGATCTGGAGCATCAAACATCCATTTGATGTCTTAGGACAATCTATCCCCAACTGCACACCGATGCACGCAAGCTGTTGACTAAGGCGTCCGTGTCCATGTTTTGCTTCCATGGGTGGGCTAAAGTCGCTGTATGAGCACGACTGACCACCGCGGCACGGATGCGCTTGCTGATGGGCTGCCCGTCCGGCTTGTCAGCGTGAACGATGTCGTCTCTATGAACCTCGCGCACTTCCGCAAGGCCGTCGGCCTCAGCCAGCAGGAGCTGGCCAACCAGATCGGCTGGCTGAAGCAGGTGGTCTCCACCGCCGAGCGGTCATGGGAAGGGCGACGCAAGAGGAACTTCACGGTCAGCGACCTGATCGACATCGCCTCCGGGCTCGGTATCCCCTTCGCGGCCCTCCTGCTGCCACCCGAAGACGACGGCATCACGGTCACATACATGGTCGACGGTTTTCACAACGGGGGAGAGATGCCTCTCCGCGATCTGCTCCCGTTCGTGCTCGGCTTTATCGAGGGCGAGTCGCCTGCAATGGCGGAGTACAGGAAGCGGCTCATAGCACTCGGCGCATACAACATCCTCGGTGATCGCGCCAGTAGAGCAACCTTCGGCATGGCCGGAGGTCTGGCCGGGCTCCTCGAGGAACGTGATCGCCTCGAGCGCAGGGTGGAAGACCTCCGTACCTTCGAGCGCGAGTACCGCCAACGCCTTCGCCACTACATCGAGGACCAGTACCGCGCCTTCTGGGCAGGCACAGAGGGGGCCGATCCTGACCTGCTGCTCAGCGCGATGCGCGACCAGGCCGTCGGCAAGCCGCATGTCATCACGATCCCGGCCGCCGGGGCGCGGGATGACAAAGCGCCAGAGGACGCACTGCTGGTCATGCTGCCGGAAGAGGCGCAGCGACTTGGGCTCGCGGGCGCGAGCAACCTGCGAAGCCGCGGCATTCCCGGCCCTTACGTCATCGCGGTGGCAGACGACGGGTCGGTCACTGTGTCGTCCGCATCAGCGGATGAGTCCGTACGCGTGGAGGAGGAGCCGGCCGGTGAAGGGAAGCGTTTATCAGCGGTGCTTCTGCCGTGACCCAGAGACGAAGAAGCCGCTTGGCCGGAAGTGCCCGAAGCTGAAGGCCAAGGGGCATTCGTCCTGGTACTTCCGCTACTCGGCACCGGTGGCACCGGGCGAGAAGCGCCGCCAGCCTGAGGTCGGCCCGTTCACGACGAAGAAGATAGCCGAGGAGGAGCTGTCCGCGACGCTTGCCAGGATCGGGGGCGGAGCGGCGGTCACCGACCGGGGACTGAAGGTCGGCGTGTACCTCGACCAGTGGCTCGGCGGGAAGAAACTGAAGCTCAAGCCGCGCACGTACGAATCCTACGAAGAGGCCGTCCGCCTGTACTGGAAACCGGCGGTCGGCCACCTGCGGCTCGTGGAACTGCGCACGCACCACCTGCAGGACGCGATCGTCGTCATGGCCACGATGCTCAACCAGCCGCTCCCGGACAAGGTCAAGCCAGCGCTCCTCGAGCTGCTGCGCCGGCTGCACGCCGTACGAGCCGACGACACGCGCCGGGTCCTGCCCGAAGGCGAGCAGCGGCGGAAGAAGTCGGTCATTCCTCTGTCTCCTGCGCGGGTCGAGCGCGAGTTCGCGGTCATCCGCGCCGCGCTCAACGACGCCACCCCGCGCCTGATCATGATCTCCCCGGCCGAGGGCGTCGAGCTGCCGCGCGTCGACCGGGTCAAGCCGCTGGCGTGGACCCCGGCACGCGAGGCGAGGTTCCGCGTCACGCTCGCCAAGCGGATCATCAAAGGGGAGACCGCGGCGCAAGCGAAGCGCCGAGTGCTGACCACCGTCGAGCGCCAGGACCTGTGGTCGGCCGGGGACCTGCGGCCGTGCCCGGTCATGGTATGGATGCCCGCCCACACCGGAGCATTCCTCGACTACCTCGACGCCCAGGCCGAGCGGCTCGCCGCCCTGTTCGTCCTGGTCGCGTTCTGCGGGCTGCGGCGTGACGAGTTGCTCGGCCTCACGTGGGCCGAGGTGGACCTGGCCGACGGAGTCGCCTACATCCGGGAGACCGGCTCCGGCGACGGACCGAAGTCGGAGGCCGGCGTCCGCCCAGTCCCGCTGCCGGTCCCTGTAGCGAAGGCGCTTCGCGCGTGGAGAGAACGGCAGGACTTCGACCGCCTCATGTGGGGTCCGGACTGGCCGGATCACGACCTCGTGTTCACCCGTGAGGACGGCACGCCGGTCCCCGCTCAGTGGACGAGCACTCGGTTCGAGATCCTCGCCTACCGCTCGGGCCTGCCGCCGGTTAGGTTCCACGACCAGAGGCACGGCACCGCGTCGCTGCTGAAGGCGGCAGGAATCGATACGAAGATCATTTCCGCGATCCTTGGCCACAGCCGGACATCGTTCACCGACTCCGTCTATGTCTCAGTGTTCCCCGAGGTGTCGAAGGCCGCCGCCGAAGCGGCGGCGGCAGTGGTCCCCCGCAGGTCTATTGCTAAAGACTCTTAAGACCCTGTAGGATTCTTGGTGTGGAGTCACTCAGCATCGAGGATGCGCGCCGCCAGCTCGGCGAGCTCGTCGACCGTGCGCGCCTCGCTGGCGAGCCGACTCTGATCATGCGCTACCGCAAGCCCGTCGCAGTCGTCGTGAGCGCGGACTGGTACAAGCGAGCAGCGGAGGCGCTTGCCGGAAGCGGGGACTCGTGACCGGCCGACGCGCACGCTGCGCGCACATTGCGCGCACAGACGCGCGGTGCATTTCCGGCCCGGCGCACGCATTCGCGATCACATGCGGCACGCCTGACCTGCGTTTCCGTGTGTTCGAGAGCATTCGAAAGCAGTCGTGGCACGATGCTGAGCACACTGCTAATGCGGTTTGGTGGCAACACCATCCGGGGTTCAAATCCCCGAGCCTCCGCCACCCCGAGCCGGCAGTTTCTGAGAGTTTCTGACTCTTTGAGGCTGCCGGTTTTGTCGTTTCACGCCCAGGATTCCACGTTTTCCACCATGCTGGCCCGGGTGATCGGGATGTGCGTCGGGCAGGTGAACGACGCCCGAGAGAGCCGAGAGCGGGAGCCCAATAGCAGTGAAACATGCCCGCGCGCGCCTTCGGAGTCCGCTTCCCTGGGTACACCAGGGAAGTGCGGGCGCGGGCAGCTGATGCGGGACAGGGCACGAGGGAAGGCGACGATGAAGGCACTGCTGACGGCACTGCTCGGGACTGCCGTCGCCGTGGCGGCGGCGAGCCCGGGGGCGTCGAGCCCGGCGGCGGCGGCCGGCGGGACGCCCCGCTACAACCATAATGTGTGCGGAACGAAGTACGTGCCGGTCAACCTCGGGCACGGCGACTATTTCAACGTGTATAACGAGCAGGACCGCCGGTCCTGCGTCAGCGCGGAACGGCATGTGCTGTCGTGGTCTGTCACCCGGCGCGGCGGGTCGGTGCGCGACTGGGAGTACCCGAACATCAGCTCGGGCATCGAGTGGGGGCGTTACACCTGTTACGACGGGCGCAGCGCGTATCCGACAAGCCCGGGAAGCCGGTGCATGCGCTACCCGGTCCTGGAGAAGTACGACGGGCACCCGCTGACCAGCGTGCGGTTCTGGCCGCACATCACGAACGGGAACATCAGCTACGACATCTGGTTCAACAAGACCGACATCAGCCCGAGCCGCATGCGGCAGGCGGACGGCGCAGAGATCATGATCTGGCTCATGCATCCCGGCATCACGGAGCCGCCATGGCGGATCTGCTGGAGCACCAAGATCCAGGGGCTCTGGTATGACGCGATGTGCTGGCGCGCGGGTCTCGGCGGCGGCACCGATTGGAACTACGTTGCCTACATCGCGCAGAAGCAGACGAGGACCTTGGCTCCTACGTGGCTGAACGGATTCTTCCGCGACGCGATCCGGCACGGCAAGCTCAGCAGGAACTGGTGGCTGACCGCCGTCGATTTCGGTGCCGAGATCAACAAGGGCGGCACCGGCTTCGCGGTGCAGCACTACCACCTGACTGGCGTGCGGTAGCGGGAATTCGGGTTGTGTGCCGTGTGGAAATGCGTGGGGTTTCAGTGACTTTTTGTCGACGTAATCGCCGACGGGCTGCACGATTTCCGCAGGCCGGCCACGGTGCGGCGCCAAAATCGGTTTGCCTGTGACATGTGCCATGCAAAAGTCGCTCTATCGTTAGCGGGTTTTGAACCTCTAGGGTGTGATTCGGTCCGCTGGCCTGGCGCCCTGCCCCGGTCGCAGCCGCTGGCCGCAGGGGTTGCCGAAGAGCAGGCCGCGTCGGCTATCTAGCAGATCGCTAGGCCCGCATATGGGCCGTTGCCCAATTCGTTATGGGCCACGACGCGCGAACACCGCCTTTGGTTTACATCGTTTTTAGAAAACTTCTATTAAGTCTGGGTTTCGAATCTAACGAATTGATCAGATAGGTGAATGTCCTGTAACTGCCCTTGCCTCTTCGCCAAGTCGCCGGCTTAACTTCAAGTTGCCACAATCCGTGGCATTGCGGACAGTCGCCTAAAGCGTACGGAGAGTAATCGTCGGCGAGGCTGGCTGTAAATCCTTACCGTCTTCCGGGGCCCAGAGGGGGAGCGGGGTAATGCTTGCTTTTGCAGTGCTTGTCGTGTCGATCGTGCTTGGTTCCATTGCGTCAACAACGCTGTGGTGGATGATGCACGCTTGGCGTACGCCCGAGATGCTGGCTTCCACCACGTTCGCCAGACCCGATGGCGAGACTGGACTGTCGTTCACCCTGCTGCTGCCTATCAGGCACGAGCGGCAGGACGTGGTCGAGAACACCGTGCAGAAGATGCTCGAGTCGACCCACGACAACTTCGAGATCGTCATCATCACCGGTGCGGACGACCCGGAGACCACCGGCATCGCCGACAGGCTCGCCGCGATCGCGCCCGACAAGATCAGCACTGTGATCGACCCCGCGCCGAGGAACAAGGCGACCGCACTCAACTCCGCTCTCCTGTCCGGCCAGTGCCACGGCGAAATCCTCGGAGTGTTCGATGCGGAAGACGTCGTGCACCAGGATCTGCTCAAGAACGTCGACCACGCGTTCCGCAGCGAGGACGCCGATGTCGTCCAGGGCGGCGTCCAGCTCCTGAACTTCTACTCGAGCTGGTACAGCCTGCGGAACTGCCTCGAGTACTTCTTCTGGTTCCGCAGCCGGCTGCACCTGCAGGCGGCGAAGGGGTTCATCACCCTCGGCGGTAACACCGTCTTCATGAAGAAGTCGCTGCTTGAGCCCACCGATGACCCGAACGAGCAGTGGGGCTGGGACGACCAGTGCCTCGCCGAGGACTGCGAACTCGGCGTTCGGCTGTCGAGCGCCGGGCGGAAGGTGGTAGTCGCCTACACGCCGGAAATGGTCACCCGCGAGGAAACACCGGACACCATCACGAGCTTCATCAAGCAGCGGACCCGGTGGAACCAGGGCTTCCTGCAGGTGTACCGCAAGGGCGACTGGAAGCAGCTTCCGACGAGGCGGCAGCGCCTGCTCGCGCGGTTCACGCTTTCCACGCCGTTTTACCAGGCTGGTTCCGGTCTCGCGGTCCCGCTCGGCCTCTCGGTCGGCCTCTTCATCAAGGTGCCGATGGTGATCGCGATGATCTCCTGGCTCCCCGCGGTTCCCGCGATCCTCGTCCTCTTCTTCGAGATCGCCGCCCTCCGTGACTTCAGCAAGGAGTACTTCGGCAAGGAACAGGTCGGCCGGACGCACAAGGTGCGTGTCATCGACTACGTGAAGCTCATCATCGGCACGCCCTTCTACCAGGTCATGCTGATGTTTGCCGCGATCCGCGCGGTCTGGCGGGAGTTCAGGGGCAACAAGGAATGGGAGCTCACCGCGCACGTGGGTGCCCACCTGGTCACGCCCGCGCCCACCAAAGCCACGACCTCCGTCTGACCTCCGAGTACTAGCAGGAGCCCACTGTGAGCACGACGCTTGAACGCCCGGTAGAGCGGGCGCCTCTCAACGAGGTCAGGGACTGGCGATTCCTCGGCCGCTCGGCGGACTTCTGGCTCTGCGCCGGCATGACGGCCCTGGTGCTGATCGTCCAGGGGTGGAACATCACGGGGTTCCCGTCGCTGTCCGACGACGAGGGCACGTACATGTCGCAGGCCTGGGCCATTGACCACGGCATCGGCATGGCCCCGTACACCTACTGGTTCGACCACCCGCCGCTCGGCTGGATTCAGATCTCCGCCCTGTCATGGCTCCCCGCGCTGATCTTTCACGCCCCGGGGCAGCTCGTTGTCGCCTACGGGCGGCTTGTGATGCTGCCGTACATCATGGCGTCCTCGATCCTCGTCTACGTGCTGTCCCGCCGGATGGAGCTGCCGAAGTGGGCGGCCGCGCTCGCGGTCGCGCTCTTCGGCCTCTCCCCGCTCGCGGTCACCCTGCAGCGCGAGGTCTTCCTCGACAACATCGCCGTCACGTGGATCCTCGCGGCCCTGGTGCTCGCCTACTCCCCGCGCAAGCACCTGTGGCACCACGTCGCGGCCGGGTTCTGCGGCGGGATCGCGGTGCTCTCCAAGGAGACCGTCCTCCTCGCCATACCTGCCCTGGTCGTCGCGCTCTGGCAGAACGCGCACCCGGATACCCGCAAGTACTCATACTTCGGCTTCCTCGGCGCGTTCCTCCTGCTCGCCATCCAGTACCCGCTGTACGCCACGCTCAAGGGCGAGCTGTGGGCAAGCAACAACAGGGTCTCGCTCATCGGCGGGATCAAGTACCAGTTCACCAGGCCGGGTTCAGGATCGATACTCAACCCGGCGAGCAACGCGCACACGGTCCTGCAGAACTGGCTCTTCTATGACCCGGTCATTATTACCGCCGGCGTGACCGCGGTCATCTTGGCGCTCGCCTTCAGGCAGCTGCGCCCGATCGCGATCGGCGGCGTGGTCATCGCGCTGATGGCCCTGCGGTCGACCGGCTACCTGCCCGCCATGTACATCATCCAGGCGCTGCCGTTCTTCGCCATCGCGATCGCCGGGCTCGCGAGCCAGCTGGTGACCTTCCTGCTGAGGTTCAAGGCCCGTCCGATCCTCTGGCAGCGGGCCACCCGCCTCGCCCTGGTGGCGGTCTGCTTCGCGGCGGCAGGGTTCTACTTCGTGCCGACCTGGTACCGCGCCGACCGCGACGCCGATACCGAGAACGTGAACGTCCAGTACTCGCAGGCGGCCGCCTGGGTCACGAAGAACATTCCGCATCCTGGCAACCAGCGGATCGTGGTGGACGACTCGCTCTGGCTCAACATGGTCCAGGACGGCTTCAAGGCGGGCCACTACGATATCTACTTCTTCAAGCTCGACCTTGACCCCGCGGTCATGAAGGCCCTGCCCGGGCCCAAGGCGGACAAATGGAAAGATGTCCAGTGGATTGTCACCACGCCGTACATGGTGCAGAACGAGAGCAGCATTCCGACGCTCAAGGCGCTCGTTGACCACTCGAAGCTGGTCAAGGCCTTCGGCCCGGGTGGCATCAACAACGCGATCGAGGTCCGCAAGATCGTTCCGTAAGGTCGCCGAGTAGCTGAGGACAAGTAGTGACTGCATTCATGACCGGGGATGGTTTCGACGGATCGACTATCCAGCGCGGACGCCCCGTAGTCTCGTTGGTCATCCCCACGTTCAACGAGTCCGCGAACGTCGCCGAGTTGCTGAACCGGCTGGACGCTGTGCTTCCTCAGCATGCGTCATGCGAGGTCATCTTCGTCGATGACAGCACCGACGACACACCCGCCGTCATCACCGAGGCCGCAAGGTACTCCCGCCTGGCTGTGTCGGTGATGCACAGGGAAGTCGCCGAGGGCGGCCTCGGCGGCGCGGTGGCGATGGGGCTGCGCGAGGCGTCCGCGCCGTGGATCGTGGTGATGGACGCCGACCTGCAGCACCCGCCCGCGCTCGTGCCCGAGCTTGTCGCGGCCGGGCAGCAGGCCGACGCCGACCTGGTCGTCGCGACCAGGTATGCGGGCGGCGGCAGCCGTGAGGGCCTGGACGGCGGCTTCAGGAGGTTTGCCTCAGGCGGTTCCACGTTGCTCACCAAGGCGGTATTCCCGCGCCAGCTTCGTGATGTAAGCGACCCGATGAGCGGGTTTTTTGCGGTGCGAGCCGAGGCACTTGATGCCAACGTTCTGCGGCCGCTTGGTTACAAGATCTTGCTTGAGCTGATCGTGCGTTGCAGGCTCAGGCGAATCACCGAAGTTCCCTATCAGTTTCAGGACAGATTTGCCGGAGAGTCGAAGGCGAACTTCGGCGAAGGGCTACGGTTTCTCCGGCATCTTATGGTGCTTAGGCAAGGTAGCGCGAAAGCGCGCCTTATGCAGGTGACGCGGCCTGGGCACCGGACAGTTTCCCCTTCTGTCCATGAAGCCCAAGCAGCGGAGGTCCAATGAGGAACCCACTAAGCCGCGGAAGCCGCAGAACGAGCGCCGCTATCGGCGCGCTTGCCCTGGCGCTGCCTATCGCGGTGGTGGCCAGTTCGAGCGCTTCGGCCGGTGTCAACCTGGTCGTCAATCCCGGCCTGCAGCAGTCGGGCTCGGGATTCCCTGCGTGCTTCAGCAAGGCCGGCAACGGAACAAGCAGCTACTCGATCGGCACCACGACCAAGGCCCACTCGGGCTCCACCGCGGTCAAGGTCTCGGTCTCGAAGTACAAAAGCGGCGAGCGCCTGGCGATGATCACGGAGAGCAAGGCCTGCGCCCCCCAGGTCATCCCCGGGCGCCAGTACAACCTCGGCCTCTGGTACATGTCGACCACCCCGGACACGGTGATCGAGCTCTTCCGGCACGACGCGACAAAGGGCTGGGTCTTCTGGCAGGACCTCAAGAACCTTCCCGCGACGGGTACCTACAAGAACGCGAGCGCGCGGACCCCGGTGATCCCGGCGGGTACCGACCAGATCGCCTTTGGCGCCGCGCTCTACGGCAACGGCACGCTCATCACCGATGACTACTCGATGTCCGACGCGACGGTGCAGGCGGCCGCCACAGTCTGCTCCGGCGGCAAGGCGTGCACCGTAGGCGCCTGGCAGGTCCTGCCGTTCAAGTCGCCGGTGCGGTCCATCCACGCCACGGTTCTTTACAACGGCAACATCCTGTTCGTGGCAGGCTCGGGCAACGACGTGAACGCGTTCCAGGCGGGTAGCTTCGAGTCGGCGGTGTACAACCCGAACACGGGCAAGTTCCAGGTCATCCCGACGCCAGACGACTTCTTCTGCGCCGGTCACGTCCAGCTGCCGAACGGCGATGTGCTCGTCGTCGGCGGCAACTTGGCCTACCCGGCGGCTGCGAACGGCACCACCGCGGCCCACGGATACGAGGGGCTGAACACCTCTTACATCTTCGACCCGGTGACGCTGAAGTACTACAAGGTGAACAACCTCATCGTCGGCCACTGGTACCCGTCGGCCACCGAGCTCGGCACCGGCGACGTCATCTCCTACGGCGGCCTTGACGCGACCGGCGCCGGCGCCACCGTGATCGAGTACTTCAAGTACGGACAGCCGATCACCGAGTCCGCACCGGTGATCCCGACCAACGGTGCCGAGGGTAACTGGCTGGCCGAGAACCAGATCAACCAGGACTTCGCCGGCTGGGGCCTGTACCCGGCGATGATCCTCACCCAGAACGGCCAGCTGTTCTACAGCGGCAGCCATGTGTTCGGCAACAACGAGACCCCCGTCGGCGACAACGGCGGTGCGCTACCCAACGGTGCGGGAGAGGGCAATGGCGGTGCGGGCTTCCTCAACATCGCCAACATCCTCAACCCGGCCGGCGCTGATCCGGTCGTCCAGGTGAACGGTCTCCAGGACAACCCGGGCGGCCCGGCGGGCACGGACATGACGGACCAGTCGATGTCCGTGCTGCTGCCGCCCGCGCAGGCCCAGCGGGTGTTCCTCGCCGGCGGGGGGAACATCCTCTACGGGAAGCCCGCCACCAGGGACACCGACCTGATCAACCTGAACGCGGCGAGCCCCAACTACGTGCACGGGCCGTTGCTGCCCAGGGGCACCCTGTCGAACGGCACGGTGGAGCCGGCCAGCGACGGCAAGATGTACGTCTCCATGGTGCTCCTGCCGAACGGGCAGGTGTTCGAGACCGGCGGCGGCCTGACCGACCGGGAGAACCCGGTCTACGAGGCGGCGATGATCAATCCGGTGAAGCTGGAGCAGACGCCGACTAACTCGAACGACTACACGGCCATGGCCCCCGATCCGGTGTGGCGGGGCTACCACTCGGAGTCGCTCCTGCTTCCCGACGGCCGGGTGCTGTCGATCGGCAACAACCCGGGCGACGGCTCCTTCAACATGCAGATGTCGATCTACTCGCCGCCGTACCTGTTCCATGGCGCGCGGCCGCAGGTCACCAGCGTGCAGGGCACGAACAGCTGGAGGTACGGCGGTAACTACAAGATCACGACCAACGGGCCGATCACCTCTGCCGAGCTGATCCGCCCGGAATCGGTCACGCACCAGTCCGACCCGAACCAGCGGTTCGTGTCGCTGACGATCTCGGGCACCGGGACTAACCTCAGCGTGAACGTGCCGACCAACCCCAACCTCACGCCGCCCGGCTGGTACATGCTGTTCGTCGACAACGCCAACGGCGTACCGTCGGTCGCCAAATGGGTCCACGTAGGCTGAGAAGGGAGACAGCGATGAACCGGAAATTCAAGCTGCACGGTGCCGTTACCGCAGTTCGCCATCACCCGGTGCGGGCCGCGGCGATCTGCGTCCCGCTGCTCGCGGCGAGCGTCTTCACCGGCCAGTCGATGGCCTCGGCCACGCCGACGCCTACGCTCGCGGTCAGCCCGGCCGCGCTGAACGCGGCCCCGGCCCCGCACGTGCTGATCGCCGACAACGCCATGAGCGGGCAAGTGGTCAAGGTCAAGCCGGCCAAGGCCGGGATCAAGGAGCCGTGGAACATCGACGGCTGTGACCACGACTACGGGTTGGCCAACCAGTGCGTGCCCTGGCAGATCCCCGGCTCGACCAGCGCGGCCAAGTGCGCGTGGCTGGAGTCGAGGGGGTTCCAATCGGTCCAGGTATACGGGACGAATCGTCAGGACCTTCCCGAGAACGCGCAGGGCTACGTCTGCGCCTCGGGATCGTGATTCGGTGGCCTCGCTGACGCGGATGACCAGGCGCAGTCGCCTGCTCGCCGCGTGCGCCGTGACGGTCCTTGCGGCCGTCACGGCGAGTGGGTGCGCGAGCAGCAGCAGCACGAACGCCAGTGACAACAGCCCGGGCCTGGTGCTGATCAACACAAGCAAGTACAAGGGGAACATCATCACTGCGGTGGTCAAGCCCGCAGGAACGCTGATGGCCGACAACGGCAAGCCGTTCAACCTGCGGACCATGACCAAGGGCGTGGTCACGCTGCTCTTCTTCGGCTACACGCACTGCCCGAACGAGTGTCCGCTGACCATGTCCAACACGTCGGTGGCGCTCAAGCTGCTGCCGAAGGCGGACGCGGCCAAGGTCCGCGTGCTTTTCGTGTCCGTGGACCCGAGCCGGGACACCCTGGCCAGGCTCCGCTCCTGGCTCGGCAACTTCGACCCCGCGCTCATCGGGCTGCGCGGCACGCTGCCGCAGGTCGAGGCGTTCGAGCAGCAGACGGGCCTGCCGACAGGACCGGAGTTCAAGGACGGCACCGGCCAGTTCCAACTCGACCACTCGACCGAGATGTTCGCGTTCAGCACGGACAACATCGCAACTGAGGCGTTCTTCCCGTCCACGCCGGCCGCCGACATGGCGAGCGACCTCAAGCTTCTGGTCGCCGGCGGACGACCCTCCTAAGCCCCTGGTCACCGGTCACCACCCCTGCCCGGTGACCAGGGCTCTACCCACCCGCCGCCCGGCTGGGATAACGTGGCCCCGCGAGCCGCGCTATTCGGTGGCGAGCGGGGCCAAATAAGGAGGAGGGTTCATGCTGGCGCCGGGCGATTGGGTGACCGTTGGCATTGATAACGGGGGCACAGCGAATAACGGGACGGTCCTCGATTGCGACGGGCGGTTTCTCGTGGACACCATGGCCGAGGTGCCCAGCCTGGTGCGCGAAGGGCCGGAGAAGGCCATCGACGCGCTCGCGGACTCCTTCGCCAAGGTAATCACGATAACGGGCGTGCCCAAGGAGCGGGTGCACGCCGTGGGGCTCGACACACCAGGCCCGGCAAGCGCGACCGGCGTCCTCATGACCGGCGGCGCGACGAACTTCGGTCATTCGGCGTGGTCCAAGTTCGACATCAGGAGCGCGCTCGAGGATCGGCTCGGCATCCCCGTGGTCTACAACAACGACGGGAACGCCGCCGCGCTCTACGCGCACTACGTCAGGCACGGCGCGGAGGCACAGGCGTGCGCCTCGGTCTCCGTGATCGTCGGCACCGGCTGCGGCGGCGGGGTGATCCACGACGGCCGCATCATCAAGGGCGCGGCCGGGATGGCCGGCGAACTCGGCCACATGATGATCCCCATGCACGGACTGCTCGAGGCGGATCAGGTGCTGCCGTCCTGCAACTGCGGCCAGGACGGCGACGCGGAGTCGGTCGCGTCGCTCACCGGGATCACCCGCAACCTGCTGCCGTACTGGCTGACCAGGTTCCCCGGCCATGAGCTTGCCGGGGTGGACATCGCGAGGGCGGCCAAGCTGATCCGCGGCTATGCCGAGCGCGGTGACGCGATGGCCCTGGAGGTATTCAGGCAGCAGGCAATGGCGATCGGCCGGGTTTTTTCCATCGCCGCCAAGTTCACCGACCCGAATACCTATTTCGTCGGTGGCGGCGTTATTGATGCGGCACCGCACTTCCGTGACTGGTTCCTTGCAAAGGTGAAGGAGTACACGGTGCTCTTTGTCGAGCAGGCGGAGATCGCTGAGATCACGCTTGTCCCCGACTTGGACATGGCCGGTGCCAGGGGGTCCGCTATCGCTGCCGCCGCGTGGGTAAAAAAGCAATAAGGCGATCAAGAGCAAGATGATATGGAACGAGCCGTGGCGCCTGCGCCACGGCTCGTTACTGATAAGCGATGTTGGTCTTTTAGTCGTCCCCCGAGCCGGGGTCCTTGAAGATCAGGCCGCAGACCTCAAGGTAGAGCTGCTCAGGGTAGGGCAGGTAGTCGATCTTGTGCAGTGCCTGGTCCTGGCCTGCCGACTCGACGACGAACGTGCCGTAGCCGAGAATCCGGCCCATCGCCGAGCGCTCGAAGCGCATATCGGTCACCTTGCCGAGCGGCATCATATTCACGGTCTTCTTGATCACGCCCGTGGACAGCAGCAGGCGCGCTGAAGTTACCACGAAGTATTCTTCGAGCCAGGTGTAGATGGCGTAAAGCAGCCTGATCACCAGGATCAGCCAGGCCAGCCAGATGACGAGCAGAATGGCGCCGTGGATGGGTCCGATGGTCGAGAGAAGACCGGCGACCGCGAGCGCGCCGAGCGCCAGGCCCACTGGTTTGATCAGGACCGCTGGGTGAAACCGGACGGTTATCACCCGGCGCTCGTGCGGCAGGAGAACCCGGTAAACGCTCGCCGGGACCGTCTCGTTCGGTACGACCCTAATGCCCATGGGTAACCTCAGATCGAACTCACGAAATGCGATAGGCCGTTCGCGGCATCGGTGAGCAGCGTCCCGATGTTATGCACCAGGTGCGCGGCATTTGTCGGCTGCTGGATCACCCACCATATGACAAAGGCTACGGCCAGATAGGTGAGGATCTGCTTGGGTTTCACTGCCGCCTCCCTGGACGCGCAGACTGCTCCATCTTGCTAGTTCCTTAATACTAGTCCGAAACGCAGCTTGGATGGGGGCCCACCAAGCAGATGCGGCTTCGGCCATGCCCGCCCTACCGGCAGCAAGTATGCCCGCTTCGCGCGGGCGCTACGCATAAGCAAGAGCAGGAATGTGCCGCCCCGCGACGCAGTATGCCGCCGCCTGCGGCGGAGTGGAAGCAGCCACGCCGGCCCGGGCCCCGCTACCTGTGCCGACAGCGGCCAGCACCTTGACAGCCGTCGATCTGACAACCTTCCTCCCGGCAAGGCATGCTTGGACCATGGCGATGCCTGAGGTGAGCGGGACCGATTTTGCGATTGCCGTCTTCAGCGAGGACGACGGGTGGGATGCCGACGTCCTGCCGTTGTCCGTGATCGATGACCTGAAGGGGTTCATCCGCGTGCTGCGACAGCAGCCGAGTCGCGCGGGAACGATCGGGCTTGCCGGCATCGACGACTACTTCTTCGTGGCGGTCAGGGTGATCGGAAACCAGGTCTCCGTGCTGCTTTCCGACATCGGGGCGGCGCTTGACTACGCGTTCGCCGAGCAGGTGCTCGACTTTCTCGAGATCCCCGTGCCCGACGAAGACGACCTGGATCAGGTGCTCCCGGTCGGTGATCTCTCCATATTCGCCGACCTCGGGCTTGATGAGATGGACCTCGCGGCGATCTGCAGCCGCCTGGACTTCGACTCGGAAGACGACCCGTGGGACCACGTCGAGGACGCGATCGAGTCAATCGCCGTCAGGCTCGGGTTCGGCCCGGCCATGGAGCGCGCGCTCGATGTCGCCCTCGGCGGCTGACTCGCCCTGAGCCGAGCGACTCCATGGCGACAGGGTACGAGGCGTCGTTCGAGCCGGCGATGCGGGCCGCGCTCGCCGAGGCGGATGCCGCGCTCGCCACGGCGGACGTGCCCGTCGGGGCAATCGTCATGGACAGCGCTGGTCTTGTGGTCGCGCGCGGACGGAACCGTCGCGAGGCCGATGGCGACCCCACGGCGCACGCCGAGATCGTCGCGATCAGGGCGGCGGCCCGTGCCGTGGGCGGCTGGCGGCTCGACGGCCACACCCTTGTCGTGACGCTCGAGCCATGCACGATGTGCGCGGGCGCGATCACCGCCGCACGGCTGAGCCGTCTCGTCTACGGCGCGGCAGACCCGAGGGCGGGCGCCGTCGGCTCGCTCTGGGACGTCGTCCGTGATCAGCGGCTGACACCCGTGCCCGAGGTGATCGGCGGAGTGCTCGCAGACGACTGCATGCACATCTTGCGGACATTTTTCGCGCAGCAAAGGTAGCTACGAATCGTTGTTTGGGGTGCGGGTCGGGTAAGCTCACCCCGGTGGAGTCGCCTAGTGGCCGAGGGCGCACGCCTCGAAAGCGTGTGAGGGGGTAACCTCTCCGTGGGTTCAAATCCCACCTCCACCGCGAGGTTAACTATGTTCGATGGCGTTCCGCTATCTTCCCCATCGCTCGCTTGGGTATCTTCTGGGGGGCGACCCCCAGACCCCCGATGCGGGCTTCGCCCGCAAGGCCGTGGTGGCTCTGGCCTGCGTGGCTTCGCCCGCAAGGCCGTGGTGGCTCTTGACCGGTGGGGGTTCGCCCGCCGGGCCGTGGTGGATTCCTGTCGACTTCGCCCATCCTGGTGCAGGGAACCGGAGCTCACTCAGAGGCGTCTAAGAAAAGCAAGGGTTTCACTCAGGTTTCTCGATGTTGGGATCGAGTTTCGCTGGTGGGACGTTGTGTCTAAAAGAGTCATTATCAAAGCAGCGATCCGCCATCGTCCGCGGGGTTCGTGCGCACCGGCCAGGTGAGCCAGTACGCACGGCAGGCATGGATGCTGCTGCTGTGTCGTGTGCAAGGGAGCGCAAGTGCTGGGACCTCAGGGGACGCTCTTCATTCTCTTGCTCGTGGCGGCGTTCGGCGGTCTTGTCGTCTGGATCGCGCTGGCCAGGCAGGTCTGGATGCGGGTGATCGCGGCCTTTCTCGCGTTCATTCCCTCCATGGTGTTCGGGATCGCCGCGGTCAACAAGTACTACGACTACTACCAGAGCTGGGGCGCACTGTTCAGCGACCTGTCCGGGCAGGTACCTTCCATACCATCGCTGTCGGCGGCCAGCCTCGGCGAGGGCACCGCGGGCTCGATCAAAGCCCTGATCGCGGGGTCGAGTGCCCAGCTTGACGCGCAGTACGGGCTGCTCTTCGGCATCGTCATCCCCGGGTCGAGGAGCCACGTCAGCAGGTCGGCCTACGTGTACCTGCCGCCGCAGTACTTCAGCAAGACATACGCGAACTACCGGTTCCCCGGGATCGAACTGCTCCATGGCTCGCCAGGAGAGCCGTCGACGTGGGTGAACGTGCTGAACGTGATTCCGCTGTATCTCAACGCGATGAACAGCGGCAAGGCCTCACCCGCCGTGCTCGTCATGCCGGACACCGACGGCGGGCTTCAGTATGGGCTGCAGTGCCTCAACATCCCGCACGGCATCCAGGACATGACCTATGTCGGCAGGGACGTTCCGAACTGGGTCGCCACCAACCTCCGGGTGCAGCGGCCAGGTCAGGCATGGGGCATCGCCGGCTACTCGGAGGGCGGCTTCTGCGTCGCCAACATCGCTCTGCAGTACCCGGCCAGCTTCGGCTACGCCGCATCGACGAGCGGCTACTTCGCGCCGATCATCAGCCAGGTGCCCCTCGGCGGCAAGCCAGGCGGCAGGCCGGTCGACGTCAACGTCTATGCCCATAACAAGGCGCTCATGTTCCGCAACACGCCTGACAAATACATCACGCAGGTCCCGACCTCGGTCATCGTCCCGCACTTCTTCCTCGCGGCGGGCGCCGCGGACGGGGGTGACGTGCGCGGCGCGGAGTTCTTCAGGCAGCAGCTCCTGCTCCGGGTCGCCAACGTACCTCTGGTGATCATCCCGGGTGGCGGGCATCAGGCCAAGGTCTGGCGAGCGGCGCTGACCCCGATGTTCGACTGGATGACCCCGCAGCTCGCCACGGAGATCCTGCAGGAAGAGCGGGCGGCGGCGCATCATCGTCACCCGAAGCCCCCGCCGCACAAGCCGGCGGGGTAGCAGGCATCGATTTAACCGAAAGTCGCTACCGGTAACTCAACGTGCACTATTCTCACGCATCGAAGTCATTTGACTGCGAAGCGAGAGAAGGTGCGCGATGGTCGACAGTCCCTGGCGGCGAACGGCGGCTCTGCTGCTCGTGGCCGCCGCCGTGGCCTGCGCGGGTGTTGCCGGATGCAGCCGCGCCGCCAGTCACCCGGCCATGGTCGCGTCGTCGGCGCCGAGCAAGCCATCGGCCGGCCCGTTCAGCGCCGCTAAGCTGCGTGACGCGCTGCTCACCCGGGTCAACGGCGTGGCGGCGGTAGCTCCGGCGGCGGCCGGCGACTACGCGTCGCTCCCCGACGGGTCAGCGGGCAAACCGTCGGCTACCGCCGTCATCGTGACCCCTAGCGCCTGCGGAGGGGCCACGATGACCGGATTCAACCCGGCCGCGCTGGCTGGCTCACCCGCGGCGGCCGCGACGTTTCGGGTGGGCAAGAACGGCGTCTCCGAGATGCTCGTCGCGTCGTCGGTCAGGCTCGCCTCGACCGCCCTCGCCGGGCAGCTTCCGGCCCGGTGCGCGCATTACAAGGAGACGGTTGAGGGCAAGACCTTCAGGTACACGGCCGAGGAGTCCACGATCACCGGGATCGGCACGCTGGCGCGGGTGCTGAACGTGCGACCGTCAGGGGGCGCCGTGGACAACCTGTGGTCGCTCGTCTACCAGGGAGCCGGGTTCGTCGGCTCGGTGACCGTGGTCGGGCCCAACGCGTCCGAGGCGGCGGTCCGCGAACTGGGCGAGCAGGCCTACGCGTTCGCCGTCAAGTCTCTCTCCTGAGCGCCCCGCAGCACGGCGCGTTCATCCCGAGCGGGGTGCCAGAATTATGGGTATGAGTGACCTTACGCCGCGTTTTCGTCCGGTTCTCGACACCGTTCCCGCGTACAAGCCGGGCAAGGTGCCTGCCGCGGCGGCGGGGGAAGCGCACAAGCTGTCCTCAAACGAGTCGCCCTACGGTCCGCTGCCGTCCGTCGCCGAGGTGATCGCGGATGCGGGCCGCAACGTCAACCGGTACCCGGACAACGGCGCCACGGCGCTGATCGCGGCGCTCGCCGATCGGCTCGCCGTGCCGTCAGACCACGTAGCCGTGGGGTGCGGCTCCGTCGGTGTGCTCAAGCAGCTCATGGAGGCGGTCAGCGACCCGGGGGCGGAGATTATCTACGCCTGGCGCTCATTCGAGGCGTACCCGCCGCTTGCCGACCTCGCGGGCGCCACCTCGGTCCGCGTACCGCTCCGCGACGAGACGCACGACCTGGACGCGATGGCCGCCGCGATCACCCCGCGCACCAGGCTCATCCTTGTCTGCAACCCGAACAACCCCACGGGCACGGTCGTTCGCGGCAGGGAGCTGACCAGCTTCCTTGACCAGGTTCCCGGTGACTGCCTGGTCGTCCTTGACGAGGCCTACCGCGAGTACATCCGCGACGAGTCCGTCCCCGATGGCGTCGACCTGTACCGCGACCGGCCAAACGTCGCGGTGCTGCGCACCTTCTCCAAGGCATACGGCCTGGCGGGACTGCGCATCGGTTTCCTCATCGGCCACCACCCCGTGGCGCAAGCCGTCCGCAAGACCATGCTCACCTTCACGGTGAGCTCAATAGCGCAGGCTGCCGCGATCGCCTCTCTCGAGGCGGAAAGCGAGCTGCTCGAGCGAGTTGACACCGTGGTCAAAGAACGGGACCGCGTCCGCGAAGCCCTGCGAGCAGACGGCTGGACCGTCCCCGTAAGCGAAGCGAACTTCGTCTGGCTCCGCCTAGGAGACCACACGACAGCTTTCGCAGAGACATGCGAAGTAGCGGGCATCTCAGTCCGCCCCTACGCAGGCGAAGGCGCCCGCGTCTCGATAGGCACGCCCGCCGCGAACGACGCCTTCCTCGCGGTAGCACGCGCCTTTCCCTATCGAGCCTAAAAAATCTCGTGCTCCTCGACCCAGACGTCCGCGCCGAGGGCGCGCAGGCGCTCAGCGAAGGTCGCGTGCCCGCGGTCGATGAGATAGCCGGGCGACACCACCGTCTCGCCCTCGGCCGCGAGGCCCGCCAGGATCAGCGCCGCGCCGCCGCGCAGGTCGGGGGCCACGACATCGGCGCCGCGCAGCACCGACGGCCCGTGCACGATCGCCACGTTGTTGTCGATCTCGACCTTGGCGCCCATCTTGTTCAGCTCGGAAACCAGCGCGTACCGGCCGTCGAAGATCGTCTCGCGGATGTAGCTCGCGCCATCGGCCAGCGTCGCCGCGGCCATGATCGGCGACTGCAGGTCGGTCGCGAACCCCGGGTAGGGACTGGTGATCACGTTGATCGGCCGCAGCGGCTTCTCCCTGCGGACCTGGAGTACCGCGCCGTTCGATGAGAACTCCACGCCCATCTGCTCGAGCTTCCACCGGACCACGCCAAAGTGATCGAGGTGCGCACCGACCAGGTTGATCTCGCCGCCGGCCGCTGCCGCGGCCATCGCGAACACGCCTGTGTCGATCCGGTCGGCCATGACGGTGTGCTCGACGGCCGACAGCTCAGATACCCCGTGCACGGTGATGACGCCGGTACCGCCGCCGCTGATCTCGGCGCCCATCTTGGTGAGGAACGCGATCATGTCGAGCACTTCTGGCTCTTGCGCGGTGTTGTCGATGATCGTGGTTCCCGGCGCGAGCGACGCCGCCATCATCAGGTTCTCTGTGCCGGTGTGCGACGGCGTGTCCAGGTACAGGTGCGCGCCCCGCAGGCCCTGAGGGGCGGTGATCCTGATGACCGACTCGCCCTCGTCCACGGTCGCACCGAGCCTGGCGAACCCGCGGTAGTGGAAGTCGAGATTTCTGCTGCCAAGGTTGCATCCGCCGACACCTTCGATGACCGCCTCGCCGAAGCGGTGCAGCAGCGCGGGCACGAAGAGCACCGAGCCGCGGAAGCGGCGGGCGATCTCCGCGGGCAGTACCGCCGAGTTCAGCGTCGATGCGTCCACCACGAGCGTGCGCTCGGTCTCGTGGAACTCGACCCGGGCGCCAATCGCCTGGGCGAGTTCGACCGCGCGGCGCACGTCCTCGATCGGCGGGACGTTCCGCAGCACGGTCCGGCCTCTTGCCGTCAGCAGGGCCGCGGCGATCATCTTCAGCGCCGCGTTCTTGGCGCCTTGGATGAAGACCGTGCCCTGCAGAGGGGCGCCACCGCGGACGCGATAGCGGATCTCGGTGCCCTTGGTCATGTGGGTACAGCTCCTGTCCGAGGGGGAACGGCGAGAAGAGCGCGCTGCGTGCGCACTTCCGTGCGAACGCGCTGTCCAGTATGCCACCAGAGCCGGGCTCTCACGTGAGCTCAGCCAGACGATCGAAGACGTGTCCAAGCCGCGCGACGTAACTTTCCGCGCGGAATGCCCGGTCAAGCGCTCCCTCGTTGAGTACGATGCCCCGCTTCTTGCCCTGAGTGATCAGCGAATCACGGAAGGGAGCCTGGTTGTCCCAGGTCTCCATCGCGGCGGCCTGCACGAGCGCGTAGGCGTCCTCCCGGGAGAGCCCGCCGGTGACAAGCTCAAGCAGCACCGCGGAGGAGTAGAGCAGCCCGTGCGTGATCTCCATGTTCGCCCGCATCCTGGCCGCGTCCACGACAAGGCCCTCGACGAGCCCCGTCGTCAGGTGGAGCAGGTAGTCCGTGGCGATCGCCGCGTCGGGCAGCGCGATCCGCTCCACGCTCGAATGTGAGATGTCCCTCTCGTGCCAGAGCGGTATGCCCTCGGTGACCGGAGTCACGTACGACCGCACGACCCGGGCGAGCCCGCAGATCCGCTCAGAGCGGATCGGGTTCTTCTTGTGCGGCATCGCGGACGAGCCCTTCTGGCCGGTCCTGAAGGGCTCCGCGAGCTCGCGCACCTCGGTCCGCTGCCCGTGCCGCACCTCAAGGGCCACCGCCTCGCAGACCGTGGCAAGCACCGCGAGCGCGGACACCCACTCGGCGATGCCGTCGCGCATCACCACCTGCGTGGCGACATCGGCCGCGCGAATCCCGAGCGCCAGCATCACCTCGGACTCAATGGCCGGATCGATGTTGGAGTAGCTGCCCACCGGGCCGGACAGGGTGCCCACCGCCACCGCATCGCGCGCCCGCTTGACGCGGTCCCTCGACCTGGCCACGCCGAACGCGAAGTCGGCGACCCGGTGTCCCCAGATGTCTGGCTCGGCGTGGATGCCATGCGTCCGCCCGGACCGGAGCGTGTTCCGGTGCGCGAGCCCGTGGTCGCGCAGCACGGCGACCAACCGGTTCGTCTTCGCCAGGATGAGGTCGGTCGCCTCGGTGAGCTGCAACGCGAGCGCCGTGTCGAGCAGGTCGGAGGAAGTCATCCCGTAGTGCACGTACGCCGCGGCCGACCGGGGCTCGGTGTTGTCCGCCCAGGCGGTGAGGAACGCGATCACGTCATGCTCCGTCACCGCCTCAATGGCCGCCACCGCCTCGGGCGTGGGAGGAGGTGCGGACCGGACCGGGCCGACTGCCTCGGCAGGCACCGTTCCGGCCCGTGCGTGGGCCTCAAGGACGAGGGTCTCCACCCGGCACCAGAGCTCGTACTTGTGGGCCTCGGACCAGACGCGCCCCATCTCGGGCAGCGTGTACCTGTCGATCATGCTTCAACGGTAGCCGCCGACGGCGTGCTTTGCGGGGCTACCCCTCTTGGGCTGCGCGTTCGGCTATGTCGTGGCGGTGCCAGGCGCCGCGGAAAGTCGCGGTGTCCGCTATGGCGTAGGCAGCGGCGCGCGCGATTGCCAGGTCGGGGCCGAACCCGACGGCGTTGAGTACCCGGCCGCCCGCCGTTACCAGGTCAGCACCGTGGAGAGCGGTGCCGGCGTGCAGGAGGTAACCATCGGCTCGTTCGGGCGAATGGATTGTGATCGTGTCGCCTTTGACTGGGTTTTCTGGGTAGCCTTCGGCGGCGATGACCACGGTGACCGCCGCGCCCAGGTGCCAGCTCGGTGTGCGGGCGGCCGCTAGGTCGCCGCCGGCCGCGGCGCTGAGCAGGCCCGCGAGCGGGGTGGCGAGGCGATCGAGGACCACCTGCGTCTCCGGGTCGCCGAAGCGGGCGTTGAACTCGATCACCTTGACGCCCTTGCTTGTCAGCGCGAGCCCGGCGTACAGCAGGCCGCTATAGGGGGTGCCGCGGCGGCGCAGTTCGTCGATGGCGGGCTTGATCACCGTGCCGAGCACCTCGTCGGCCAGGCCGGGCGGGGCCCAGGGGAGCGGTGCGTAGGCGCCCATGCCGCCGGTGTTCGGGCCGTCATCGCCGTCGTGGGCCCGCTTGAAGTCCTGCGCGGGCAGCAGGGGAACCGCGATCTTGCCGTCCGCGAGCGCGAAGAGCGATACCTCGGGGCCGTCCAGGTACTCCTCGATGACGACCGTGCCGCAGGCGACGGCGTGCTTCATCGCCGCGGCGAGATCGTCGGTGACGACGACGCCCTTGCCGGCCGCCAGGGCGTCGTCCTTGACGACGTACGGCGGGCCGAAGGCGGCGAGCGCCTCGGCGGCCTCGGCCTCGGTGGTGGCGATGGCTGCCCGCGCGGTCGGGATGCCCGCCGCTGTCATGACCTCCTTGGCGAACGCCTTGGAACCCTCGATCCGCGCGGCGCTCGCGTCCGGGCCGAAGGCCGCGATGCCGCTCTCGCGCAGCGCGTTGGCCACGCCGCTGACAAGCGGTGCCTCCGGGCCGATCACTACGAGGTCGGCTCGCAGCTGCTTCGCCAGCCTTGTGACGTCGGCGGGGTCGGCGGCCTTGACCCCGTGGAGCTGAGCCAGCTCGGCGATGCCCGGATTCCCTGGCGCGGCGTGCAGTTCGCTGACCTCTGGGTCACGGCTGAGCGCGCGCACGATCGCGTGCTCGCGCCCGCCGGTCCCGATCACTAGTACTCGCACGCCGCGAGCCTACTCCGCGGACTCTTCGTGCTGGCCAGCACATCGGGGGCCAGGGGGCGGTAGCCCCCCATGCGGGAAGGCTGACCCCCCGGGCTACAACAGCGGGCGGAGCTGGAGGGTCTGGTCGCGGCGCGGGCCTACGCCGATCGCGGTGACCGGGGCGCCGGAGAGATCCTCGATGGTCTTGATGTAGTTACGCGCGGCCTTGGGCAGGTCGTCGAAGGACCTTGCCTGCGAGACGTCCTCCCACCAGCCGTCCAGGTACTCGTAGACCGGCTTGGCGTGGTGGAACTCGGTCTGCGTCATCGGAATCTCGTCGTAGCGCTTGCCGTCGATCTCGTAGGCCACGCAGACCGGCACCTTGTCAAGTGAGGAGAGCACGTCCAGCTTGGTGACAAAGAAGTCGGTGACCCCGTTGATCCGGGTCGCGTAGCGCGCGATCACCGCGTCGAACCAGCCGGTGCGGCGCGCGCGGCCGGTAGTCACGCCGTATTCGCCGCCGACCTTGCGCAGGAACTCGCCGTGCTCGTCCCGCAGTTCGGTGGGGAACGGGCCGGAACCTACCCGGGTGGTATACGCCTTGACGATGCCGATCACCTTGGTGATCCGCGTCGGCCCGATGCCGGCGCCGACGCACGCGCCGCCCGCCGTCGGGTTGGACGAGGTGACGAACGGATAGGTGCCATGGTCAATGTCGAGCAGAGCCCCCTGCGCGCCCTCGAGGAGCACGTTCGCGCCCTCGTCGAGGGCCTTGCCGAGGACCAGGCTGGTGTCGGCGACGTAGGGGCGCAGCCGCTCGCCATAGGCGAGGTACTCATCCGCGGTCTGCTTGGCGTCCATGGCGCGGCGGTTGTAGACCTTGGTCAGGAGCTGGTTCTTGTCCCGCAGCACCAGGTCGAGCTTCTGCCGGAAGATGCCGGGGTCGAACAGGTCCTGGACTCGTATCCCCATCCGGGCGATCTTGTCGCCGTAGGTCGGGCCGATGCCACGGCCCGTGGTGCCGATCTTGGCATTGCCGAGGAACCGCTCGCTTACCTTGTCGAGCGCACGGTGGTGCGGCATGATCAGGTGCGCGTTCGCGCTGATGAGCAGCCGTGCACAGCTCACGCCCCGGTTCTCGAGGCCGTCAATCTCCTCGAAGAGCACCTTGGGGTCGACGACCACGCCATTGCCGATCACCGGCGTGACGTTGGGCGAGAGCACCCCGGACGGGAGCACATGCAGCGCATACTTCTCGTCGCCGATGACGACGGTGTGGCCGGCGTTGTTGCCGCCCTGGTACCTGACGACGTACTGCACGCGGTCCCCGAGCAGGTCGGTCGCCTTGCCCTTACCTTCGTCGCCCCACTGGGCGCCGATCAGCACGATGGCAGGCATTTATTTCACGCCTTTCACACGACGAAAGCCCCTGACGGCGCAAGCGCGACAGGGGCTCTTGCCTCATGAGATTACCCGAAAGAGCCAGGTGAAACCTAGTCCACAAGGGCCGTACCCGGACTAGGCACGCATGTAGTCCCATGAGGCCCGCGGCATCGGTCGGCGTGGCAGACTGCGTGGCATGAGCACTCACACGAATTTGCTCGGCGAGCCCCCGGCCACGCTGCTGCCCTCGGTCGCCGAGGCCGAGCAGATGTTGTCCGATGGGCGGCCACCGGTCGAGGTCGCGGCCGCCTTCCCCACGTTCTCGCTGGCATGGGCGCTGCTCGCGGAGTCGGCGCTCGCGGACTCGCGTTACGTCGAGGCCTACGCCTACGCGCGCACCGGCTACCACAGGGGCCTTGACGCGCTCCGCAGGAACGGCTGGAAGGGACATGGGCCGGTCCCGTGGTCACATTCCGCCAACCGGGGTTTCCTGCGCTGCCTCGCCGCCCTGGCCAGTGCGGCCGACGCGATCGGCGAGGACGACGAGGCGCAACGCTGCTGGACGTTCCTCGCCGACAGCAGCGCCGAGGCGGCCGCGGAGCTGAAGCCGTAGCTCTCCGACGGTCTGGCGGTCCTCCCCGTCCCGGGACGGTCGGCTCCGTGCAGGGCCATTGAGACCCCGCGCGGAGCCACGGGACCGTTCGGGCGAAAGAATTTGATCTTTGACTTACCCGAGTTTGGTGCCGGCGGACATGAGATCCTGGCAGGCCTGGGTGACGCGGGCGGCCATGTTGAGCTCGGCCGCCTTGCCCCAGACTCGCGGGTCATAGGCCTTTTTGCTGCCGACCTCGCCGTCCACCTTGAGCACGCCGTCGTAGTTGGCGAACATGTGACCAGCGACCGGGCGGGTGAACGCGTACTGCGCGTCGGTGTCCACGTTCATCTTCACGACGCCGTAGGAGATCGCCTCGTGGATCTCTTCCTGCGCCGAACCCGAGCCGCCGTGGAAGACCAGGTCGAACGGCTTGTCCTTGCCGTACTTGGCGCCGACGGCGTCCTGGATCTCCTTGAGCACCGCGGGGCGGAGCTTGACGTGGCCCGGCTTGTAGACGCCGTGCACGTTGCCGAAGGTCGCGGCGAGTATGTACCGGCCGCGCTCGCCGAGGCCGAGCGCGTCAGCCGTCGCGAGGGCGTCTTCCGTGGTGGTGTAGAGCTTCTCGTTTATCGCGCCGACGACGCCATCCTCCTCGCCGCCGACGACGCCGATCTCGAGCTCCATGATGATCTTCGCCTGGGCGCACCTGTCGAGGAGGCCCTTGGCGATTTCCAGGTTCTCCTGGAGCGGCACCGCCGAGCCGTCCCACATGTGCGACTGGAACAGCGGCTCCCTGCCCGCCTTGACCCGCTGCACCGAGATCTCGACAAGCGGGCGCATGTAGCCGTCCAGCTTGTCCTTGGGGCAGTGGTCGGTGTGCAGGGCGACGGTGATCGGGTACCTCGCGGCGACCACGTGGGCGAACTCGGCGAGCGCCGAGGCGCCCACGACCATGTCCTTGACCGGCTGGCCTGACAGGTACTCCGCGCCGCCTGTGGAGACCTGGATGATCCCGTCGCTCTCGGCGTCGGCGAAGCCCTTGAGCGCTGCGTTCAGCGTCTGGCTCGATGTGACATTGATCGCCGGGTAAGCGAAGCCCTGCTGCTTGGCCCGGTCCAGCATCTGCGCGTAGATCTCTGGCGTCGCTATCGGCATGTCGATGACTCCTGTGTGCGTCGGGTCTCAGCTCAGCAGAACTCTAATATCCAGGTGAGGAAGCCTCTAGGCCGGCCGCGCGCGTGTTCATCTGTAGTTTCGTTATTAATTTGAGCGCGTGCTCACAGCTAGGTAGTCGTTAAGTCGTCAATATCACCCCTGCTCATGCGGTACAAAGGTGGCCATGCAGAGCTTCCTTGTGTCGCACGCTATCTACGCGATCGTCCTATTTGGCGTGCTAGAAGCCATGTGCATCCCGATTTCCTCCGAGCTGACGTTCCTGCTCGGCGGCGCGATCGCCTCCGGCGGCGTCCCAGGCACCCACCAGCATCCCAGCCTGGCGCTGGTGATCATTCTGGGTACCGCGGCCGAGCTCGTCGGTTCCTACATCTCCTACGGCGTTGGCCGGGCGGGCGGCCACCCGCTGGTGCGCCGCTGGGGCCGTTATGTGCTTGTGACCGAGTCGGATGTGGCTCGCGCCGAGCGGTTTCTCGAGGGGCGCGGCGCGTGGGCGCTGCCGGTGGCGCGCATGCTGCCGTTCGTGCGGGCCTTCGCGTCGATCGTGGCCGGGCTCGTGGACATCCCGCCGGTCAGGTTCGGCGTGCTCAGCCTGATCGGCACGCTCATCTACGTCGTCGTCCTGTCCAGCATCGGATACAGCCTGGGGAGCGAGTGGAGCAAGATCAACCATGGGCTCACGCTGGCCAGTTACATCGTCGTGGCAGTCGTGGTCATCGCGGTCGTCGGTTTCGTGATCCACCGGCTGCGCGAGTTCCGCAGGGAAGCCGCCGCCGGCACGCTCCCCGATGAGTTGCGCGAGCCGTCCGGCAGGTAACAACCCCGCGAGCCAAAGGGGCGCGCCGGTGGCGGCGAGCGGGTTGAAATTACAGCCCGAGCTCGGCCATCTCGTAGACGGCGATGTAGGGCAGGCCCCGGTCCAGGATCTTCTGCCTGGCGCCGCGGTCGACGAGGACGGCTACGCCCGTCACCTCCGCGCCCGCCGCTTCGAGCACATCCACCGCGGTGAGCACGGAACCGCCGGTCGTTGAGGTGTCCTCAAGGGCGAGCACCCGGCGGCCCTTCACCTCGGGCCCCTCGATCCGGCGCTGCAGCCCGTGCGTCTTCTCCGCCTTCCGCACCACGAACGCGTCGATCGGGGTGCCCCGGTTGGCCGCCGCATGCAGCATGGCCGACGCCACAGGATCGGCCCCGAGCGTCAGCCCGCCGACCGCCTCGTAGGGCAGGTCGGCGGTGGCGTTGAGCAGCACCCGCCCGACGAGCGGCGCAAGCCTTCCGTCAAGCGTCACCCGGCGCAAGTCCACGTAGCTGCTCGCGCGCTGCCCGGAGGACAGCACGAAGTCGCCGTGGACGATGCCCTTGGCCTTGATCCCCGCCAGCAGTTCCTCACGATCGCTCACAGCACGGAGTTTAGTGTCGCGAACTACCCTTCTGCCGGGTGACTTCGGCAGGAACGGCCATCGAAGGCGGTCATGTTCATTACGCTAAGGGGGCGGAGAACATTCGACCATTGTGCCCATATGGTCTGTTACCAGGCATGTTCTCTCACTGACAGGAAGGACGGTGTGGCGTGGATCGCTGCGCGCTGTTCGTGGACGCGGGCTATGTGCTAGCGGACGGCGCCATGGCGGTGCACGGTACGCGCCGCCGGGAGTCGGTTTCCTGGGACTATGGCGGCCTGCTGCAGTTGCTTGCCAGCCAGGCCATGGAGCGGTCACGGCTGCCGCTGCTGCGCTGCTACTGGTACGAGACCACCGTTGAGGGCCAGCGGAGCGACGATCACGAGGCGCTCGCCGATCTGCCTGGCGTCAAGCTCCGGGTCGCCAAGATGTGGCCGGGCCGCCGTGAGGGCTCTGAGATCCAGCGTGATCTCACCACGCTCGCGCGGAACAAGGCCGTGAGTGACGCCATGGTGGTCAGCGTCGAGGAGAACCTCGCGCAGGTCATCTCCGATGTCCAGGACATGGGCATGCGGGTCACCTTGCTGAACATCGCCGTGGACGGCAACGCGACGGTCTCCCGCACGCTCCGGCAGGAGTGCGATGACATCGTGGAGATCAGCAGCGCGCACCTGCGGCCCTACGTCGAGCTGATCCCGGGAGCCGAGCCGCAGCGCGCCGACGAGCGAGATGGCGCCCTGGTCCCGCTCCGGCCAGCGGCGAACGGCAACGGCAACGGGTCCGCAGGGCGAAGCGCCATGTATTCCCAGCCGTCGGCCAGGCCGGCGGCCGCCCAGCAAACGCCAGCGTCCGCGTACACCGCGCCGCCCGCGTCCGATTACGCGGAGTACCCCGAGTACCCGGACTACCAGCGCGATCCTGGCCAGCAGGAACAGGCACAAGCCGAGAATGCCGCCGCGGGAGCCGGGGCGCCGCCGGCCATGGCGACCGGCTACGCGGCCGCGGATTACGCCAACGGTGGCGAGTACGGCTCTGCCCAGGACTACGGGCAGGCCACGGAGTACGCGGGCGCGGCGCATGACCCGGTCGCACCCGCGGCTGAGCCCGTGCCGCTCCGTCAGGAGCAGCCGGCTCTCCGGCAGGACCTGCCGCCGGCCGGACAGGAGCTCGCCGCGGCGCCTGAAGCGCAGCAGGGCAGGCAGGACTTCGGCATCAGGCGCGGTGCGCCCCGGCCGGAGCTCGCGGCACGCGCCGAAATGCCCGCACGGGATGAGCTGTACGGGGCGCCGATCGCGCTTCCCGCCGCTGCTGAGGACCTGGCCGTCGAACGCACGCCGGCCCGGCCGCACCAGGAAGCCGATTTGCCGCGCTCTGTCGAGTCCGCGTACAACCCAGGAGCCATCCGGGAGCAGTTCCAGTCCGACCCGGTGATGCCGTTGGGCGGAGACGGCCTCGATCGGTATCAGCCGGCCCCTGTTCCGGTTCCCGTACCGGTCCCGGTCCCGGCTAACTCGGCTCAGATCCGGCGGCTGCCCGCCCGCGGCCCGGGACAGCCCGGGTCATCTATGGGCCAGCCGGAACCGGTGGCAGGACAGCCATCCGGGGCCCAGCCGGTGGCGCCTCCGGTGCCGATTGATGCCAGAGGAATGGGCGGGTACGGGGGTCCGCGCGGCGGTTCTTATGGCGGTCCGCGCTCCATCGGCGCGGGACCTGGCGGAGCTCCTGGCCCAGTTGGGCCCGCTGGACCCTCCGGACCGGCCGTGGCGGGCGGCCCGATGGGCTTCGGCGACCAGTCGCCAAGCGTCGCAGCGCCACCGGGGCCGCCAATCCCGATGAGCCAAGCGGGGCAGCCGCCGATACAGCTCGGGCCAGGTGATGGAGGCGCCCGCCAGCAAGGCGGGTTTGGTTCCGGTGCTCAGCCGGTGCAGAGCCAGATCCCATCGGCCGTCCCGGTCGCGTCGGCCGCCCCGGCTTACTCGGGCGGACAGTCGGGGGCCTCGCTCGCGGACGCGGTGCAGTCGGCGCACGAGGAGGGCCAGGCGTTCGGTGACTCGGTGGCACGTGATGCCCCGGTCCTCTGGCTTGAGGCGGTGCTGGCGAGGAAGCCCAGGATGCCGTCCGATCTGGAGGCAAGGCTGCTCCAGGGTTCGGCGCTGCCGATCGACTTCCTGCTCCACGACGAGGTGCGGCATGCGCTGCGCCGTGGCTTCTGGGATGCGCTTGAGCGCGCCCGCCGCTAAACGTGACCTAGCCGCCCGAATCGGCTAGGTCAGGGAAAACGCGGCGCAAGCCGTGCAACCGCGTTCCGCAAACCCCAATGCGGGCGCAAATCCGTGTGTATGGAGAAGGGCCGCTGGGGTACCGTGGGAATTGTGGCGGGCGTCGATGAGTTCGACGAGATTGAATTTCAGGCAGCACGGACGGGAAACCACGTGCGGGCCGCTGTCCGCATGAGCAGACTCGCCATGGAGGCGGCGCCTGGGAAGCGCGCTGAGCCTCATGTACGGGCCGGCGAGCAGTGGATGATGGCCGATGACGCACAGCGCGCGGCCGATGAGTTCGCTGCGGCGATCGAGGATGGCGGGCCAACGTTCGCCGACCCTCGGGTGTACCTGGCCAGGGCGCTGATCAACCTCGAGCGGGAGCCGGAGGCGGATGCACTGCTCTCGACCTTGACCGCGGAGCGGGACAAGGTCACGCCGCGGACCTGCGACCTGATCGCCGAGCTGCTGACCGAGCAGGCGGACCTGCCAGGTGCGCTCGACTGGGCCACGGCTGGTGTCGAGCAGTGCATCGAGCGAGCTGACGACGCAGAGCTCCAACTGCTGCTGCGCCTCCGCTACCGGATTCGCGTCGACCTCGGCCTTCAAGAAGACGACTACGACCGCATGCTGGACATACCTCCCGAGGAGTTAGCCGCGCATCCCTGGGAGTGATGGCTTTTCCGCAGGCCCGATATTCTGGCCTTTCATCGGGCCTGCCTCGGGGGGTACGGGGGGTCATCTCCCCGGGAGGTAACAGTTAGCGAATCCGTCGACTCGTCTAGGTCGACGAGAATCTCGTCACCGTCGATGGTGTCGCCAGACAGCAGGGAACGCGCCAGCCTGTCGCCGATCGCGGATTGGACGAGACGGCGCAGCGGCCGCGCCCCGTACACCGGGTCGAAGCCGGTCAGGGCCAGCCATTCCTTCGCGGCCGCGGTCACGGTCAGCGTCAGCCGCCGCGCCGATAGCCGCTGGCCCAGCCGTGCCACCTGGATGTCCACGATCCTGGACAGCTCAGACGTGGTCAGTGCGTCGAAGACGATCACATCATCAAGCCGGTTCAGGAACTCCGGCTTGAATGAGGCGCGCACCGCGCTCATCACCGCGTCCCGCTTCGTCAGCTCATCGAGGGAAGTGTCGGCGATGAAGATGGACCCGAGGTTCGAGGTGAGGATGAGTATGGTGTTGCGGAAGTCCACCGTCCGCCCCTGCCCGTCGGTGAGCCGCCCGTCGTCTAGGACCTGGAGCAGCACGTCGAAGACCTCTGGGTGCGCCTTCTCGACCTCATCGAGCAGCACAACGCAGTACGGGCGCCGCCTGACGGCCTCGGTCAGCTGGCCGCCCTCCTCGTAACCGACATAGCCGGGGGGCGCGCCCACCAGCCGTGCCACCGAGTGCTTTTCGCCGTACTCGCTCATGTCGATGCGGATCATCGCCCGCTCGTCGTCGAACAGGAACTCCGCCAGGGCCTTGGCCAGTTCCGTCTTGCCGACTCCCGTCGGCCCGAGGAAGAGGAATGAGCCCGTGGGACGGTCGGGATCGGACACCCCGGCCCGTGCCCTGCGCACCGCGTGGGACACCGCCTGCACGGCGTTCGCCTGACCGATGACCCGACCGGCGAGCTCGGTCTCCATGCGCAGCAGCTTGCTGGTCTCGCCCTCGAGCAGCCGTCCGGCGGGGATACCTGTCCACGCCGACACGACGTCGGCCACGTCGTCCGGGCCAACCTCCTCTTTGACCATCGGCACCACGTTCAGGCCAGGACTCGCGGTGCCAGGGGAGCTCTCGTCGCCTCGGTCGCTGGCGGCCGCCTCGTCGATCTCCGCGTCAAGTGCCGGGATCTCGCCGTAGAGCAGCCTGGAAGCGGTCTCGTAGTCTCCGTCGCGCTGGGCACGCTCGGCCTGCCCCTTCAGGTCGTCGAGCCTCTTCTTCAGCTCGCCCACCCGGTTGAGGCCTGACTTCTCCTGCTCCCATCGCGCGGTCAGCGCGGTGAGCTGCTCCTGCCGGTCCGCGAGGTCGGCGCGCAGCCGCTCAAGGCGGTCCCTGCTCGCCGGGTCGGACTCCCTGGAGAGGGCCAGCTCTTCCATCTTCATCCGGTCCACGGTTCGGCGCAGCTCGTCGATCTCGACGGGGGATGAGTCGATCTCCATGCGGAGCCGGGACGCGGCCTCGTCGACCAAGTCGATCGCCTTGTCAGGCAGGAACCTGGCGGTGATGTACCGGTCAGACAGCGTGGCCGCGGCGACGAGGGCCGCGTCGGAAATCTGCACCTCGTGATGCGCCTCGTAGCGGCCCTTGAGCCCGCGCAGGATCGCGATCGTGTCCTCAACGGACGGCTCGCCGACGAGCACCTGCTGGAACCGGCGCTCAAGCGCGGGGTCCTTCTCGATCCGCTCGCGGTATTCATCGAGCGTGGTGGCGCCGACCATGCGCAGCTCGCCGCGGGCGAGCATTGGCTTGAGCATGTTGCCCGCGTCCATCGCGCCCTCGGCCCGGCCGGCGCCGACGACCGTGTGCAGCTCGTCGATGAACGTGATCACCCGGCCGTCGCTTGCCTTGATCTCGTTGAGCACGGACTTGAGCCGCTCCTCGAACTCGCCGCGGTACTTCGCGCCGGCCACCATGCTGCCCAGATCAAGCGAGATCAGCCGCTTGTTCCTCAGCGACTCTGGCACGTCGCCTGCCACGATCCGCTGCGCGAGACCCTCCACGACGGCGGTCTTGCCGACACCGGGCTCGCCGATCAGGACCGGGTTGTTCTTGGTCCGCCTCGACAGCACCTGGACCAGGCGCCGGATCTCGGAATCCCGGCCGATCACCGGGTCAAGCTTGCCGTCCTTGGCCTGCTGCGTCAGGTCGACACCGTACTTCTCAAGCGCCTGGTAGGTGGACTCCGGGTCCTCGCTGGTGACCTTGGCGCTGCCGCGGACCTGCGTGAAGGCCTCTGTCAACGCGTCCGCGGTGGCACCAGAGCCGCGCAGCAGGGTAGCCGCCTGGCCACCGTCGGCCGCGACGCCGACAAGCAGGTGCTCGGTCGAGACATACTCGTCCTGGAGCTGGCGGGCGCGGCTGGCAGCCGTGTTGATCACGGCAAGCATCTGCCTGGACGTCTCGGGCGCGTTGGCCGAGGCGCCGCGCATTCTGGGCAACCGGGCGATCTGGTCGGCGGCCTCCTTGGCGAGCAAGGCCGGATCGGCGCCGACGGCGCGCAGCAGCGGCGCGGCGGTCCCGTCTGCCTGCTCGATGAGCGCGGCGAGCAGGTGCAGCGGATCAACCTGGGGGTTGCCGTTCGCCGCGGCATTCCTGATCGCCACCGATAGCGCCTCTTGGCTCTTGCGGGTGAGCTTGTCATCCATCGGTCTGTGATCCCCCTTGATCTTCGGTAGTTGCTGCCTGCCAGAAGGTCACCCTGGTCGAGGACCGGACCGGGACCAGGGTGGCGGCCGGGTCTACGATCCGCGACCTGCGCAGTTCGGCGAGCCTAGCCGCGACCGCACGGGTGGACTCGAGCTCGTTGCGCAGCATGGATACCTGCGCGTGCAGCTCGGCGGCCATCAGCCGGATCTGCTCAAGCTCCCGCTCTAGATCGAGGATGCGCTTGATGCCATTGAGATTGATGCTCTCTTCCTGGGAGAGCCGCTGGATCTCGCGCAGCGCCAGGATGTCCCGCATCGAATAGCGGCGTCCGCCGCCTGGCGTGCGCCGCGGCGTCACCAGGCCGACCTTCTCGTAACCGCGCAGCGTCTGCGGATGCATGCCGGACAGGTTCGCGGCTACGGAGATGACATACACGGGCGTGTCATCGGACAGCTCGTATGGGCTTTTCATGTCATCTCCTCTCTTATTCAGGCCCGCTCGCCGCCGGTCGCTTAACCCGGTGCCTTCCCTCGTCGCTCGGCAAAAGGCGCCTCGCTCCTCAGTCAGGCACCGGCGCTCCCTTTGGCTCGCTGGCCGTGCCTTCCCCGCTTGCCGCCGGCGCTTTCTCCCTTTGGCTCGCGGGGTCCATCTCTTTTTGGTTATGCCGGGTCCGGGTGGTTACTCCTGCCGGGCTCGGCGTAGCAGCTCCTCGCGAGGGTCCGTGCCCGCCGTAGCGATGCGCAGGTCCTCGAGTGCCGACTTGGCCTTGCTGTTCAGCTCCTGCGGCACCATGACCGCAACGGTCGCAAGCAGCGCGCCGAGGTTGCCGTCCTTGCGCCTGACGCCCCGGCCAGGGACACGGAAGACCTGCCCGTTCGGGGTGCCCGGTGGGATGCGCAGGGTGACCGCTGCCCCTCGATGGGTCGGCACCTTGATCTCCGCGCCGAGCGCGAGCTCGGTGATCGTGACCGGCACGGTCACCGTCAGGTTGTCACCGCTGCGTCCGAACACCTGGTGCGGCGTGACGTGAACCCGCACGAACAGGTCGCCCGGCTTGCCGCCATGCTCACCAGAAGCCCCCTTGCCGGGAATCCTGATCCGCTGTCCGTCCGCCACGCCCGCCGGGATGCGCGCCTGAATGGTGCGCGAGCTCATCGCCCGGCCGCTGCCGCTGCACGACGGGCATGGGTCCTCGACCACGAGGCCGCGTCCCCTGCACGTCTTGCATGGCTCGGAGAGCCCGAAGCCGCCGAGGTTCCTGCTCTGCTGCCCGGTGCCCTGACAGTCAGGGCAGACCCTGGGCACGGTGCCTGCCTTGGCACCGGTGCCCTGACAATCCGGGCACGGCCCTTCGCCAGTGAGCCGCAGTGACACCGTGGCACCGTCGATCGCGTCGCTGAATCCCAGGGTGGTCTCGGTCTCCACGTCGGCGCCGCGTCGCACCCGGGTTGTCGGGCCGCCGCGGCCACGGAAGATCCCTCCGAGCACGTCACCCAGCCGGTCACCGCTCTCGCCGCCGGAGCCGAACAGGTCCCCAAGGTCGAAGCCGCCCACCCCGCCGGCTCCCGGCTGGCCGGGGGCCGGCCTCCGGAACCCGCCGAACATCGAGCGCGCGTCGTCGTATTCCTTGCGCTGCTTCTCGTCCGACAGAACGTTGTAGGACTCGGTGATCTCCTTGAAGCGATCTTCCGCGGCAGTGCTCCCCTTGTTCGCGTCGGGGTGATACTTCCGCGCGAGCTCACGGTATGCCTTCTTGATCTCGGCAGCAGTCGCGGTCTTGGGAACGCCAAGCGTCTTGTAGTAGTCCTTCTGGTAGTCCTTCGCGCTCATCTGGCCTCGCTGGGCTCTTTAGTTGTCTTCTCCTGATGACCAGCCGTCGGCGTCGCCGTCTCCGTCTGGCCCTGTGGACGGCGCCGCGACCGCCACTCGGGCCGGGCGCAGGATCCGCTCGCCCACCTTGTAGCCGGGCTGGTAGATCTCAACGCAGGTGTCCTCCGCGACGTCGGGCGAGTACGTGTGCGTCAGCGCCTCGTGGATCTTGGGGTCGAACGCGTCGCCGCGCTGGCCGTAGCTGACAAGGCCGAGCTTGCCGACCGCTGCCTGCAGCGCGTCGGCCACCGACTTGAATCCGCCGGACAGCTCGCCGTGCTCGCGGGCCTGGTTGATGGCGTCAAGCACGGGCAGCAGCTCCGCAAGCGCGCCGGCCACCGCGTGCTCGCGCACCGTGGTCCTGTCCCTGTCGACCCGCTTGCGGTAGTTGGCGTATTCAGCCTGAAGCCGCTGCAGGTCGGCGGTGCGCTCCGCGAGCTGGCCGCGGACCTCGGCCGTGGCGAGCTCCGCCGCTGCCGCTAGATCTGCGGCCGTGGCCTCGCTCGGCTTGGCCGGGGCAGCGGCCGGGGTCGGGGCCTTAGCCGCGGCAGCGACTGGGCCGGTCTCATCCGCCCTGCCGTGCTTGGCGGAGCCAAGCCCCCCCGGCCGGCTGGCACTTGTGGCGCCAGCCGGCTGGGAGGCCGCGTGCTTGCCCCTCTTTGGCTGCCCGGTCACCGGGTCGATCCGCCTGTTGTCACGGATCACCGGTCCCCTGGGCTCCTCGGGCACGGACATCAGGCGGCGCCACCTTCACCTTCGTCGACGATCTCGGCGTCGACGACACCCTCGTCCTGCGGGGTGTCAGTAACGGTCTCGTCATGGCCAGCACTCGCCCGCTCGGCCTGCGCCGCGGCGTAGATCGCGCTGCCCATCTTCTGGCTGACCGTAGCGGCGTGCTCGCTCGCAGTCTTGATGGTCTCGAGGTCATTGCCCTCGATCGCCTTCTTCAGGTCGGCGATCGCGTCCTTCACCTCGGCCTTGACGTCCGCGGGCACCTTCTCGTCGTTCTCGGCGAGGAACTTCTCGGTCGAGTAGACGAGTGTGTCGGCCTGGTTGCGGACCTCGGCCTCCTCGCGGCGGCGGCGGTCCTCCTCGGCGTACTCCTCGGCGTCGCGGACCATCTTGTCGATGTCGTCCTTGTTCAGCGCCGAGCCACCGGTGATCTGCACCGACTGCTGCTTGCCCGTGCCCAGGTCCTTAGCGGACACGTTCACGATGCCGTTCGCGTCGATGTCGAAGCTGACCTCGACCTGCGGGATGCCGCGGGGGGCCGGGGCGATGCCGGTCAGGTCGAACATGCCGAGCTTCTTGTTGTACGCCGCGATCTCGCGCTCGCCCTGGTACACTTGGATCTGCACCGACGGCTGGTTGTCGTCCGCGGTGGTGAAGATCTCCGACTTCTTCGTCGGGATCGTGGTGTTCCTGTCGATGAGCTTGGTGAAGATCCCGCCCTTGGTCTCGATGCCCAGCGACAGCGGGGTCACGTCGAGCAGCAGGATGTCCTTGACCTCGCCCTTGAGCACGCCGGCCTGCAGGCAGGCACCGACGGCGACGACCTCATCGGGGTTGACGCCCTTGTTCGGCTCCCGACCGCCGGTCAGCGACTTGACCAGGTCTACGACCGCGGGCATCCGGGTCGATCCACCGACGAGTACTATCTGGTCGATGTCGGCAACCTTGACGTTCGCGTCCTTGATGACCTGCTGGAACGGGCTCTTGCACCGGTCGATCAGGTCGGAGGTCATGCGCTGGAACTCGGCCCTGCTCAGACGGGTGTCCAGGTGCAGGGGGCCGTCCGGGCCGTGTGAGATGTAGGGCAGGTTGATCTGCGACTCCATCGACTGCGACAGCTCGATCTTGGCCTTCTCCGCCGCCTCACGCAGCCGCTGGAGCGCCATCTTGTCCTTGGACAGGTCCAGCCCGTAGCCGGACTTGAAGTCCTGCACGAGCCAGTCGACGATCCGCTGGTCCCAGTCGTCACCACCGAGGTGGTTGTCACCGCTTGTCGCCTCAACCTCGACCACGCCGTCGCCGACGTCGAGCAGCGAGACGTCGAACGTACCGCCGCCCAGGTCGAAGACGAGGATCTTGGCCGTGCCCTCCTTCTCCAGGTGGTAGGCAAGCGCCGCCGCGGTCGGCTCGTTGATGATCCGCATGACGTTGAGGCCCGCGATCGTGCCGGCTTCCTTGGTCGCCTGCCGCTGCGCGTCGCTGAAGTACGCGGGGACAGTGATCACCGCGTCGGTGATCTTCTCGCCCAGGTAGGCCTCGGCGTCCCTCTTGAGCTTCTGCAGGATGAAAGCGCTGATCTGCTGTGGGGTGAACTTCTTACCGTCGATCGTGACGGACCAGTCCGTCCCGATGTGCCGCTTGACCGAACGGATCGTCCGGTCGACGTTGGTGACGGCCTGCCGCTTCGCGACCTCGCCGACGAGTACCTCGGCGTTCTTGGCGAACGCGACGACCGACGGCGTAGTCCGCGAGCCCTCCGCGTTAGCGATGACCGTCGGCTCTCCGCCTTCAAGGACAGCGACGACCGAGTTCGTTGTCCCGAGGTCAATACCTACCGCACGTGCCATGAGCAGTCCTTGTAGTGAGTGTGAAGTTGAGTCTGCCGGGCTCAAGTTTGCCCCAGGCAGTTTCCGGTGTCAAATGACTTGAGTCACTTACACTCAACTTTTCGGTCCGCCGGATCATTCCCGAAAACGTCGGTCGGCACGGACTCTTGGGCATCACAGGCCACCCGGTTACTCTTTACCACCAGGTATGTGCTCGCGTCCCTGGTCGTCATCGCGTACTCCAAGCACCTGCACATCGGGCTGGCGCCGGTGAACATCCTGTTCTCCCGCCGCCCGGACGCCCTCGGCCCGCTGGAGCCGATAAGTCCTCCGGCGAGGCCAGGCAGTCCGTCGAGGTCATCGACGTTGCGCAGCTGCTCGTCAGGTCGGTCCGCTCCGGCACCTCCCGGGGTGAGGAGACCGGAGCTTAAAAGGCAGAAAAACCTTTTCATCCAGAACGGGCCGTTGGTTCCTCCCACAGGCTGGACCTGGCGGGCTCCTCGGGGTCATCGAGGACCCCGGTTTCCACGCGCCGGGGAATTGGCCAGCCGTTGGGAGTCGGCACGGCTCGTTCCTCATAAGGATTTCTTATTACTTCCAGGATGACGAGATGCGCGTACCTGGTGCTTGCAATGACCCGCACCTCCGTCGCCCAGCAGGCGCCGGCGAGCACGTGCCTGGCGGCGAGCAGGTCGGCGGCGGTAATACCGGCCCTGCACCAGACGTAGACTCGCTCGCCGGCGTCGGCAAGGACGGTGTAGAGGATGATCGGCAGCCTGCCACGCCTGGTCTGCACCCAGGCGTTTACGCAGCCGAACAGGATACGGTGCGGTGTGATGACGCACCAGGCGCAGGCGAGGATTTGCTTGCGAGCCGGCGGCCAGCACAGCAGCGCCGCACCGACCGCCAGCCCGGTCCCCGCAACGGCAGCGAGGCCGATAAGGCCAACGCTGTCCGCGATCAGGGCGGACAGGCCCGCGATGGCGGCGAGCATTCCGAACTCGACACGCCAGTTCCAGGCCAGCTCGATGGGTCCCGGTCGCCGGACTTCCCGTACGGCGGTCTCCAGGCTGGAGATCAGGCTGGGGTCGTTCGGGCCCTGAGGGCGGCCGGACGCCATAACCGGTCTCCGTTCAGCTGGCAGCCGGTGTCATCCGGCCCGATCGCGCCCTCGGGAATTTCGTGACGACGGAGCGACTCGTCCACCTTGAGCGCGTCGAACCTGGGGTCGCGGTACTGCCGGCCGAGGCCGCCGAGCGTCTCGGTGACCTGCCAGCGGTGCCAGGGGGCCTCCTCGTCCTTCATCGCGAAGAGGTGGCGTCCGGCGCGGCGGGGCACCCCGATCAGCCAGGCGACGATGACGCCGTAGCCGGTGCCGATCGTGGCCAGGTGTGCACCGGGAACCCTTATCGTTTCTATCGCGTTACTAATGCCCCAACGGGGGTTGTCTTTTCTGGGCATGTTGGTAACGTTGGGCACGTCGCTAACCCTCTCTATCATTCCTGGGGACGGGTAGTGTTTCGCTGGGCCGGTGTGGCAGCACTGGCCCAGCGGTGTTTATGGGGATCCTGTAGCGGCGGACCTGTCCTCCTGGCACGCGGCGTCTCAGCCAGCGGTGCCCGACAGGGGGTCGTACGCTCGCGCCCGGCGGCAGCGGACGCACCGATTGCAGTGAAATGGCAGGGCCTCCTAATTCAATCGCCGGCTCGCGCAACGCCCAGTGGCTAGCGATCGTGGATCGGTAACCCTTGGGTCACCGCTCGACCCCTTTGTCGGCGGGTCGCTTGAGGATGCCTACTGCGGTTAATTTAATGTTGCATCCGCCACAAGCCGTTGGCAAGTGCCAAAATCAAGTGACATACTCATGTGCCATGGGCACCATCCATCTTTTGACGGGATCTGTGGTGCCAGGCCAGGATCTCCCGTCCTGGGAGCGGAAGGAAGCGACCTCCAGTGCCGGAAGCGCGCGGTTCCACGGGCAGTCCCACGGGCAGCCCCACGGTTCGCAGACGCGAACTCGGGGCCTTGCTGCGGGCGTTGCGCACCGAACAGGGCCTGACGGTGGACCAGGTGGCAACGGAGCTCCTGTGCTCACCGTCAAAGGTGAGCCGTATGGAGACGGGGCAGCGCGGCGCGACGGCACGTGACATCCGTGACCTATGCGAGCTGTACGGCGTCACCGACGCGAGGGAGCGCGAGCGTCTCATGACGCTGGCGCGTGAAGGTAAACAGCAGGGATGGTGGCAATCCTACGCGCTGCCCTATACGACCTTCGTCGGTCTGGAGCAAGAGGCGACGTCGATCTCGATCTTCCATTCGGCTGTCGTTCCCGGGCTGTTGCAGATCGGTGACTACACCCGTGCCATTCACCTGGCCGGCATTCCGCGGCTCGACGATACGGCGATCGAGGAACGCATCGAGGAGCGGCGCACCCGCCAGCAACTGCTTACCCGCGAAAATCCGCCACTTATCGATGTAATGCTTGACGAGGCGGTTTTGCGTCGGCCGCTCGGTGGCGCTGCCGTCATGCGCGAGCAATTGGATCGGCTTCTCGCGGTGGCCAAATACCCCAATGTGACCATGCGGGTTTTGCCTTTTAAGGTAGGCGCGCATCCGGCGCTCGAAAGTAACTTCATCTTGCTCAAATTTGCCGGCAAGGCCCCTTCAATCATTTATGTCGAGGGGCTTGTCGGTCAGATTTACGTAGAACGCCAGCAGGAGGTTGACCGATACCTGGTGGCGGTTGGCCAGTTGCGCGACATGGCGCTGAGTCCACAAGACTCTGCCGCATTCGTGGCAAAAGTCCGCGATGCGCACACCGACGATTAACGGTACGCAGGCAAGTAGTTGCGTTCCGTCGCGGATGATCGGAAATGGTTGCCGTGTCTGTTTCGCGGTGTCGTCAGGCGAAGGGCTGCGAGCCTGTGATGTAGACGACTAGTGATCGTAACGCCACTTATCGCGAAGATCATCATGCCCGCGCGGGCGTCTCACTATAATAAGCCCGTCTACGAGGACTGCTTGAAAAAAAATCCCGTCCTTGCTGCCGGAATCGACAGTATATGTGGCGCGGAGAGCTCTCGGAAGCAAATCTTGTCCGTGACTAGGAAAAGGCATAGGTTTATGCTGCAAATAGAAGTTGTCGTTGCCCGCGCTGACTGGCGTAAGGCGAGCTACAGCGTGAACAACGGCGCATGCGTTGAGGTCGCCTCAGGCCGCTCCGCCGTTATGATCCGTGACTCGGTTGACCCCTCGGGGCCCGTGGTCAGCTACTCTGCCCGCACCTGGCAGCGCTTTCTTGCCACGGCGAAGGCCGACACCTTCAACGTGGTTCGCTAGAGGATCCGTGACGGGCGGACCCGGAAGTGTGAGCTGCCGGGTCCGGCTTTTTGCGACACACCCCGGCGGCGCGGAGCGGCCTGCTGCCCGCATCACACTTTGGTGCGGTAAAAGTTCAGGTAAGAGCGGGACGGAGTGGGGCCACGCTGGTCCTGGTAGCGGGAGCCATAGACGGCCGAGCCGTACGGATGCTCGGCGGGAGAACTGGTCCTGAACAGGCAGAGCTGCCCGATCTTCATCCCCGGCCAGAGTTTTATCGGCAGCGTGGCTACGTTGGACAGCTCAAGCGTCACGTGCCCGGAGAACCCGGGGTCGATCCAGCCTGCGGTTGAATGCGTCAGGAGCCCCAGCCTGCCGTAACTCGACTTGCCCTCGAGGCGCCCGGCAATATCGTCAGGCAGCGAGACGATCTCGTAAGTAGAGGCGAGGACGAACTCCCCTGGATGCAAGATGAACGACTCCTCGCCGTCTGTCTCCACCAGGCGGGTCAGGTCGGGCTGCTCCACCGCCGGGTCGATGTGCGGGTACTTGTGGTTCTCGAACACCCGGAAGTAGCGGTCGAGTCGCACGTCAATGCTGGACGGCTGGATGAGCTCCGGCGTGTACGGATCGAGCTTGACCCGCCCGGACTCGATCTCTGCCTTGATGTCACGATCGGAGAGGAGCACGCGAGCAACCTACCTTGTCCTGTACGATACTTTGGCAAGCATCGCCCAGACGCCTGCTGCGGCTGTAACGTCTGGAGTGACCTGCGGGTGTAGTTCAATGGCAGAACATCAGCTTCCCAAGCTGACAGTGCGAGTTCGATTCTCGTCACCCGCTCCACCTGAGAACATGCAGCTAGCGCGATGATTTCCGAGATCACCAGCGGTACCATCATGAGGGCTTCTTTTTGCCGCGTGCCCGCTGCGTGCCCGATCGCTTGAGTTCGGCCTGAGCACGCTTGCCCATGCGGTCAGCGATGATCTTGTCTCGGCGCATGGTGCGGTGCTGGTAGATGAGAGCGGCCCTCGGTGAGCTGTGGCCCATTCGTTCCATCAGTTCGCGGAGGGATGCGCCTTCTTCGCTGGCCATCTGGTTGCCGGTATGGCGAAGGTCATGGAAGTGGAAGCCGGACAAACCCGCCGCAGCGGTCGCCTTGGACCATGCCCGCGTGAAGTTGCTTCGCCGTAGCTGGGCGCCTTTCGGACCGGTGAAGACCAGCGCTCGAGGATCAGCCGCGGTAAAGGTGCCGAGGTGCTCGGCCACGTCGGGCAGCAGGAAGGCCGGTATGGTCACGTCCCGTTTGCCCGCAGGTGACTTAGGCGGACCCGTGATCAGCGGACCGCGAGCCAGCTCGACCACGCCAGCGCGCACGGAGATGATGCCCGCCTCTAGATCGATGTCGCCACGAGTCAGGGCGGCGAGTTCGCCCCATCGCAGTTGCGCGAAGGTGGCCAGCAGGATGAGCAGCCGGTAACGCCGGTCGGTGAACGCATCGGCCAGGGCGAAGACCTGGGCAATGGTCAGGACCGGCCGCTCCGGTGAATGCTCTTGACCGGCACCGTCGATTCGGCACGGGTTGCGCTTGATCATTCCGTCATCAACGGCGGTGTTCATGATCGTCTTGAGCAGCCGGTACGCCTTAGCCACCGTGACCGGACCGAGCTCGGAGTCGAGCAGTGACTTACGCCACCGCCGGACAGTAGCCGTCGTGATGTCGGCCACCGCGAGCTTACCGAGCACCGGCACCATGTGCAGGCGGACAAGGCCCTCATAGAGCTGCACCGTCTTGGGACGCAGATTGGGACGCTCGGCCACCCATGACGTTGCGTACTCACCGAAGAGAACCGCGCCCGCATCGGGGTCGAGCCAGTCACCGCTACGGATCTCGGCTTCCTTCATGGTCAGCCAGACATCAGCGTCGGTCTTGGTGGCGAACGTGTTGGGCGCGGCGCGGTCGAGGCCATCCGGGCCAGGGTAACGAGCCTGGAAGCGGCCCGAGGGCAGCCGACGCACGCGGCCGAAGCGGCGGCGACCGGCCATCAGGCAGCCCGCCGACGAGTACGCGGCCGAGGCACCGCGGGAACCGCACCGGCCTCGATGAAGGCCTCCACCGCTGATTCCCTGATGCGGACATACTTGCCGAGGTGGCGAACATCGATCCGGCGTTCATGAATAAGCCGTCGCACGAAACGCGGATTAACGTTCATCCGAATTGCCACCTCATCGACCGTGAGCAGCCGGTCAACAGGAATTTCCGTTTCGGACATCACTCCCTCTTTCCTGGCCTGTATTTAGGGCTGTTTCACGTGAAACAGCCCTAGTTATTCCGCGCATTAGCAGCAGACATGAGAGCCAGGAAATGAGCATCAGATGCCTGATAACCGGAACCGGCGTAATGCCAGTCACCGACGAACAGCACCGTGGTTTCGTCTACCTGACGGCCCCAGGGGTCGAGTTCGCCGTCTGGGTGGCGCTGGGTTCGGCGGTGGTCCCTGCGTGCAGTGCGGAGCTGGCCGAAGGTGACGGAGAAGCGGCGTGACTTGGTGAGGAACTGGCCGCCGTGGCCAAGGCAGTGCGCCCATTGCCGGTAGCCGAGCGTCCAGGCGGTTTCGATCAGATGCCGGTAGTGGGGCGGGCAGCGGAGCGCTTCGACCTCAGCAGCAGAGTGGAGCCGGTAGGACGGCAGGCCCGGAGCATCAGCGGCGGACTTGGTGGCGTACTTGGCGATGTAGTTAGCGACCGCATTGCGGGTGAGCGAGTCGGCGGTGGCCGAGCGGACGACCTTCGTGTCGGTTTGCGAGCCGAAGCGGACCAGGAGGGTACGGCCCGTGTTGCCGACATCGGCGGTGACCGAGGCGGATGAAGCCGCGGCTTGGATGGCGGCGGCGAGAATGTCAGCCGTCCAGCGGTCGGGGGGCGGGGCGAGCGGCCCGTCACCGGATTCGGGATCGTCGGTGTTGGCGTCCAGGCGGACGATGGCATGGAAGTGGACGACGCCGCGTGCCTGGTACTCAGCGACCTTGACGTAGCGGACCTTAACGAGCTCGCGGAACTCTTTCTGAGTAATGCCTGCGAGCGCGGCGAGCTTGCGCGGAAGGTAGGTGGTGAAGCGGCGCCACAGATCGCCAGCGCAGGCGTTGAACACCACCGCTGATTCGTAGTCGTAGCAGCCGGGGCACATCGGACGGCCTAGGCGGGGATCGTCGTCGGCGTGCCGTTGCGGGCAGGAGATGTCGCGCCCGTGCGGGCAGGCGCGCTTGGAGGCGTCGCGGCGGGGGCGGCAGGGCAGGACCTTGCCGCCGACCTCGCGGCGGGCGTGGACAGGACCGAAGGAGGGGGCGGTGAAGGTGGCGAACACGCACGGGTGCTCAGCGACCGATTCGGGGATGCCCTTCCCGCCGGTCAGGCCCGAGCGGACGAGCTGGCGGGCGTCGCGCTTGTAGGTGGCCGAGCAGGTGGGGCAGGCTGATTCGCGGCGGTTGCCGCACGCGACGTGCAGCACGCGGCCCGGTTCGGTGTCGGTGCTGTAGGCGGTGGCGGTTTCGCCGGTGTGCAGGTCGACGGCGGTGACGCGGCCGCGTAGCCGGATGGGGTGAGAGCAGGCGTTGGCGGTGGTGAGCTGGTGTTCCCAGTCCGCGAAATGCGCGGAGTCGTCGAGCACCAGGGCGTCAGTCACAAGCGGCCCGTCTCAGCTCCTGGAAGATCTCATCCAGCGTGAGCGGCACGCTGGGCACAGTGGTGAACGCGCGGCAGTTGCAGCGCCCGCATGGCTGGCCCTTGTACCTGTGGTAGCGGGGGTTCTGCATGTGCCAGAGCGTCAGGTGGCCGCAGTCAGCACAGGCACCAGGACCACCGGGAACAGACTCTCCGCGCGACAGCGCATCGGCCTTGATGCCGTCCTCGGCGGTCATGGGCCAGGAGTTCATGAGCAGCCCCGCAGGATTGCGGCGTGGGCGGCGATGCGGCGGATGTCGGAGTCGGTGAGGTAGGCGGCCTTGACGCGGCGGGGGACGCGCTTGCCCTCAGCGCGGAGCAGGCCCACGCCGCGGGATTCATCCGCGATCGCGGCGGCGGTGTGACCGGCTTTCGCCGCGCCCCTGCCGAGCACCACGTCTGAGCTGTCGTCGGTGGCGCAGCGGAACGCCCACCGGTAGCCGAACAGGTCCCGCAGCGACGAGGGAACGATGTCGGTCGAGGGCCTTTGGGTGGCGATGACGTACCGGTAGGCGCACTTGCGGCCACGGGCGGAGCAGTCGCGGAGGGTGGTGTTGAACTTCTCCCGTTCGGCTTTCGTGCCGACCGTGGCCGTGTAGTAGGCCAGTTCGTCGATGGCGGTCAGGTTGACCGGCTCGCCGTCGCCCTTGACGATCTTCCGGCGGCCGGTGTCGAGCAGCATCTGGCAGCAGTCGGTGATCTCCTGCTGCTGCCTCTCGAGAACCGCTATCGCGTGGCCGATGTCAGGGCCGACGAACTCATCAGCGCAGGACCGCCAGGCGCCGAGCTCGACGAGCGCGCCGTCGATGAGAGTCAGGCGGCAGTCCTGGCAGGACAGCGCGCCGTGGGCGACGATGTTCGCCAGGGCCACGGACTTGCCCGCACCCGGCTCGCCCGCCACGATGATGCCCACCTGGTCAGCGAAATCGAGGTGCACCGGGCGGCCGGTCTCATCTTGCGCGACGTACACGGGATCGAACATCGACAGCGGGGCAGGAGGCACGGCGGGAACGGGCCGGGTACGGGTGATGGTCATGGCTAGTCCTCGGGAGGCGGAACCGTGACTGCCTCAAGCTGCCCGGCATCGGGGTCATCGGGCAGCGCGAGCCAGGCGGGCAGGACGGCGGGGAGGTCGGCGAGCGGGGAGCGGACGACGCGGGCAGGCCCGAGCACGTCACGGCGGATGACATCGATCCAGGCGAACCAGGCCGACCGGGGCGAGGCGGTGACCCGGCACTCGCGGGCACCGCAGGCGGTGGCGAACGCGGCGGCGGAGTCCTCGAAATCCTCGAACGTCATGCCCGCGCGGAGCATCACCAGGGCGCGGCACCCGACCGCGGTCGGGAAGATGAAGACGATCAGGGGGAGGCGGCCCGCGCGGGTGTGCAAGCGCAGTTCCCAGAACGACCGCTGGAGACGGTGACGGGCGAACAGCGCCCAGAACCGGGCAGCCAGGAACCGGCGCGACCACGGCAGGGCCACCGCGACAGCCGCAGGAACGCCGAGCGCTACGCCGGTGGCGTCCAGGCCGATGCAGTGCCAGCACTCCAAGAACCCCGACGCGCCGCCAGTCACAAGCCCGAGCTCGGAGCGCCACCGCCACCATGCGCCGAACACCGAGCGGTCCACTTTCACGGCCACCTGCTCGACCGCGTAGGGCGAGCTGGACCGGGAACGGGAGTCAGCGGCGGGCATCGCGGGTGCTCCATTCGCAGACGCAGGCCAGCGGCCACGCGCACCCGCATTCGGGGTTCTCGCAGATGTAGGCGGTCTCGTCGATGCCGTCGCCGGTGTCGACCTCATCGGTGATCACGTCGAACGACCCGCACTGCGGGCAGACCGGCTCATGGGGAAGGACCCGCAGACCGGGGCGGGCACCAGGGCGGGCAGGACCGTGGACCGGGTTACCGGTCGCGGGAGCCGCAGTCATGACGCACCGCCGGTGGCGACGCTGAACACGCCGCTTCCTTCACAGGCTGAGCACAGGCCCGGCAGGCACCCCGCCGACGCGTTATGGGGGTTGCCGCCGCACGAGCAGCCCGCAGGGGGCACGAGCCCGCTGCCGCCGCACGTCGTGCAGTCAACCGTTACAGTGAACATGTGTCGCTTGCTCCTTCTTGCTGCTGATCACGGGAATTAGGATTTGCGGGTGACCAGCCGGGGGCGAGGCGGCAACCACGCCCCCGGCGCCAGGTCAGTTAGTTCGGATTGGGATCGATGCCCGAACCGCCGCAGCGGCGGCACGGGGTAACTCCGTCTGGCTCCTTCTTCGAGCCAGCGCACCCGTAGCAGATCGTGATAACCGTTCCGGCGATCATGCGGGAACCTCGCGTGCTCCCATGCAGGCCATGCAGGTCTGCGGAAGGGTCTCCCACCTGCCGGTATTCAGATTGAAGATGTCGACCGATGTCAGGCCGCGCCCGCCGCAGTTGCCGCAGGGCACCAGAACCTCACCAGGCGCGCTCATTTGCCGCACCGGGGGCACGGGTCGTTGTAGTTGTCGGTGACCACCGCGCCGCAGTGCCTACACCACAACGCGCGCATCGCGCGAGTCCAGGTGTCGCGGCGGCTCACTTCCGGTTCTTCTTCCAGTTCGCCTGGACATCCCCGGCCACGTCGAAGATCTCCATGCACGTGTCGTGATCGCCGCCCGCCACGCGCGCGACCGTCTCCGCGCCCGACGTGAGCTTGCTCGCGAGAATCCACGTCTCGTCATTGGTCAGAGCGTCGAACATGCCCTGACCTGAGTTCTTCTTCGCCATTTCCTTGCTCCTTCTTGCTGCTGATCACGGGAATTTCGGATAAGAGTCCGGGGCAGAGCGGCAACCCTGCCCCGGACGACTAGCTACGCGGCACGGCGGCCGACCTCAGCCATTGCGATCGAGTCGGCGCGGAACGCCCGCATGATCTCCCCCTTCGGCTTCCCGTCGACGAACTTGACGGCAGCCCAGGGCGCGTAGGTCAGGCCCTCGACCGTGGCGATGTCGTCCACAACGAGCTGCGGCATGTCGCCCGCGACCTCGACGAAGATCTGCTCAGTGGTGCCCACCAGCGTGTCGATGGCGGTCAGGCGGACCGTCCAGATGGGGCGGCTGCCGTCGCCCACCGGGGTTGTCTTCTGGGTCTTGTCGTTCTTCGAGACCTGACGCGGGCGAGCCGTACCCGCCACGCGGAACTTAACGGTGCTGATGTCGATCTTTGTGCGCATCTCGCCTGACCTCTTTCGCTGTGGTCGCTGGCCGGTTGAGCGGCCATACCTCCATTCTGGACTATCCCTGCTTGGCTGTCAAGACAGGCCGCGAAGATTAGCAGTGAAGCAGTCAAGTAAGCTTGTACGGCAAGGAGGACGATCAACAATGACGGACGAACCCAGCACCACAGCTCGGATCACGAGCGAGCTACGAGCGCAGATACAGGACCACACGCTTGGCCCTGGTGCACTGCTCCCGTCCGAACCAGAGGTTGCCCGTGCCTACGGCGTCAGCCGCCAGACTGCCCGAAGCGCCCTCCGAGCCCTAGAACAGGAGGGGTTGGTTACTGTACGGGCCCGCCGTGGCCGCATCGTGCGCGTACCGCCGCGGCGAGCTGTGCGCGATTCAGAACGGCACCAGCTTGAAAAGGACAACGCGATTCTTCCGGAAGAGGAACGCGGCATGTTGGGTGAGGCTGAGACTAACCTAGCGATGTCCATTAACGATCAGCAGTTCTCGTCAAAGTACGACGTTATTCCCGCACCTGCCGAGCTAGCAGATATCTTCAATATCGTTCCAACTGCACCGCTCTTGCGCCGACGCTTTACGTCAATTGATCCTCGGTCCAAATACCTGCTGTCCAACAGCGTGGCGTACATACCAAAGGCTTTTGTGGAGGCTAACCCTGCCATCCTTGACGAACGGAATGAACCTTGGCCAGGAGGCACCCTACACCAGCTATCTACGGTGGGCATCGAGATTATGAAGATGGTCGATGAAGTATCGGCACGGATGCCCAGTAAGGCCGAGGCTGAAGAATGGGATTTGCCGTCTGGCATACCGCTGCTATTCTGCCGACGCCTGTCTTACGATCGAGACGATACTCTCATTGAGATTTCCGATGCGTGGTATCCGGCCGATCGGACTGAACTTAGATTCGTTACGCCGCTCAAGCCGTGGCCCAACGTTCCGCAGAAGCGAAGGAAGTAGCGGGCCGATGTCATCGCTCACGCCGACTGACGAAAACTACCTTCGCATGGCTATCAACCTTTCTCGGCACGCTCTGGAGGATCAGGGGAAAACACCATTCGGTGCGATTGTTGTGCTCGATGGCGAGATAGTCAGCGAGGGCACGAGTAGCGTGATCGAGCTTATCGACCCGTCCGCGCACGCCGAAGTAATGGCCGTCCGGAATGCGGCACGAAAACTAGAGCGCCACCTTCTTCCCGGCAGCGTGCTTTACAGCAGTAGCGAACCATGCCCGATGTGCTTGACGGTCTGCTACTGGGCTCAGGTATCACGCCTCGTGTTCGGTGCGACCAGCTACGATGTGGCAACTTACGGCTTCGAAGACCTTCAGCTCTACCGCGAGCTAGCCACCAGCAGAGAGCAGCGTTCCCTACCTGAAGTAGGCGCTGACGGGCCACTACGTGACCTGGCCTCAGACGTACTGCGTAATTGGGCCGAGAACTTTCCCGAGCCAGTGACACCAAAGTATTAGCAGTACGGCCTAGAAGCATTGACGATCGAGTGAACGAGCGCGCACGCTGAGGGCATGGCCAGCGACAAAGAGCCGAAGCCGAAGCCATGCACCGGCTGTGACGGCAACGGCGGTTGGTGGGACACTGGGAACGGTGAGAAGTTCAAGAACCGGCGGTGGGTCAAGTGCCTGGCGTGCAACGGGACAGGCGTTGCCTCATGACTGACCGGCTTCAGTGTCCGGACTGCGGCGGAAGTGGCCGACAGGTCATCGGCCCGCTTCGCATGGCGTGCTTGTTCTGCCACGGCTTCGGTTACGTCGGCGGCGACAACGAGCCCGCTGAGGAGCGAGAGCTACCGATTCACGCGATGCGACCAGTGTGGGACGAGCCAGCCGTTCGCGTTCTCGCGGTCTGCCGAGTGTGTTTCGGCGCCCGGAAGGTCGTGAACCTCGGCGGTACCGGCGAGCCGACTGGCCACCTAGTCGAGATGCCTTGCCCAGCGTGCTCGAAGTCTGACCAAGGGGATGACGAGGACCACCAGGGTTAGCCCCTGTGACAAGTTTCTCTACGGTTTCAAGGGCGGGCTAGCGCCCGCCGTCACCCGTGCGCGGACGTGGCCGAAGTGGCATGAGTCGCGCGAAGAAGCCAGGGATAGCGGCGGGAAGTGTGGCGGGACGTGGGGACAGCACCGAGAGCGGTGGACTGGCGTCGGGGGAAGGCAGTCACTGGGGCGGCCGGGCTACGCCTCGGCCTGCCGCGCGGGGGCGCTCCGGCCGGGCTGCCCGCCGCCAGGTCCGCCGCCCCGGGCAGGTCCGCACGGGGAACCCGCCGCTACGACCCCGCGAGCTGGCAGCGCGCGAACGGCCAGCGGCCATGAGCACCAGGGCGACGAGGCCAGCCGACCGAACCGGGGAACAGCCAAAGGCGCGGCAGCTATCGGGTTTGGGGAGAAGTGCACTCCCCAAGCCCCTGTGCCGGATGGTTGGAGGTCTCCCGGAACCTGTCAAGAGCGCTTCGCGTCCCTACGGGATGGCCTACGGCCACACTTGACAGAACCCGTCCGACGAGCGAGCACGCGGCGTTTCATTTCGTCGCGGTCATGAAATGAAATAATGCAATGAAATGTTGAGAATCGCGGAGTCGGCAGGTAGCAGGGTGCGACCGGGCGAGACGACGAGCACCAGGTCGACGAGGGACAGAAGCCGTGCCCGTTGCGTGCCCGATCGAAAGGCAAACAGCGTGGTAGAGCGGACAACAGTGGACAAGTCAAGAAGTGGCGTTGACCAGGCAATACGAGGTCAGAGCGTGCCTGACAAGCCAGTTCCCAAGCTGACAGTGCGAGTTCGATTCTCGTCACCCGCTCCGTGTAAGACCAGGTCGGACGGCCTAATTTGCGCACCTGAAAGCCCTTGCTGCGGCGGATGAAGTAGATCGTGCCATTAAGCGGCAGATTAGTTGCAGTTCGGGCCGATGGGCCGATCAAGCTGACAGTCTGAGCTTGCGCTAGCTTGCGACTGTGCGGGGCTGGATACCGTCTAGCACTGGCCCGAGCCGATCCTTCTCGATCTCAAGGTCGTAGCGTGACTGCAGGTTCATCCAGAACCGCTCCGAGGTGCCGAAGAAGCGAGCCAGGCGTAGCGCGGTGTCGGCGCTGATCCGGCGCTGCCCGTGGACGATCTCGTTGATCCTCCTGGCTGGCACGGCGATTGACCTGGCCAACCGGTACTGGCTTAGTTCGAGCGGCTCAAGGAACTCTCTGAGGAGGATCTCGCCAGGATGCACCGGCGGCATGATCGTGTCTGTTGCCATGATCCCTCCTAGTGGTAATCGACGATCTCGACATCTTCCGGCCCGGCATCGGGCCACACGAAGCAGAGCCGCCACTGGTGGTTGATCCGGATGCTGTGCTGTCCGGCACGGTTCCCGCGGAGCTTCTCAAGTCGGTTGCCGGGCGGTATTCGAAGGTCTGCCAGGGTTTCTGCTGCGTCCAGTATGGCCAGTTTGCGCCACGCAACGCGTTGCGTGGGTCCATCGAGTCGCCGCGATCGCTGCCGGTGCCAGATGGCTTCGGTGTCTCGGTCCTTGAAGGATCGCAGCACACTTGACATGATAACGCGACGCGTTAATAACGCAAGCCGTTAACATCGCGTGCCTCGCTTCGGCTACAGCCCTAGGGATGGCAGCCATGACGGGACGGGGCGCTGAGCCTAGTCGGCACTGTGTGCCTCGTGCTGGCAGATCATGGCAGCGCGTTGAGTACGACAAGGCCGCCCGCCGGATTGACCCCGACCTCGCCGGACGGTATCCCAGCCGCGCCCAGTTGGATGGGCGGATCCGTCCGGAGCCTGTCCTACGCCGACCACTGCCGCGAGCGGCGCGGAACGCGGCGACTCAGGCGCCTACGGTCCCGTCGATGCCCTCGCGCAGGAAGTCCGCGTGCCCGTTGTGGCGGCCATACTCCAGGAGTACGTGCAACATCACCATCCGCAGCGACACGTCCTCACCCCACCTCGGCTGATGCCCGGGCAGGTCCAGGGACTCGGCCTCCCGCTCAATGCGGCGCGAGTTCTCGACCTCCTCCTCCCAAGCCGCGAACGCCTCGGCCCAGGTCGACCCGCTCGCGTCGTACGCCGCCTGGAAGTCGATCTCCTCGGACCAGACCATTGGCGCACTATTGTCCTCGAACACCCGGCGGAACCAGGCGCGCTCCACCTCCGCCATGTGCCGCACCAGCCCGAGCAGCGAAAGCGTCGACGGCGGCATCGACTGCCGCCGCAACTCCACATCGGAGAGCCCGCCGCACTTCATGGAGAGGGTCCCACGGTGGTAGTCGAGGAAGGCCCGCAGCATATCGCGCTCGCTGCCAAAGCTGGGTGGACCCATCCGGTTGTCTGTGCCCACTGATCATGCTCCTCGTCCGTGCTCGTGGTCAGGTCGACAATCTCGCACGCGAGATTGTCGTGCCATTAGCGTGCCATTAACCACGGTAGCGGGGGGTGTCTCACGGTTACTCACGGCTGATGACGGGGATCCGGAAGCGGGACTCTGCCCCACATCTCGTGAAGATAACGGTGCTCCGGTGACGCGCCTGCCGGATTTATCGCCAAAAGACTGCCAAGATCAAATTTATCGATGCTAGTGCTGGGAGTTAGGCCGCTGTGAGCGGCCTAACTCCCAGCACTATCGGAAGCAGGAGTCCAGCAGGGATCCGGGGCGCTTCGGCGCCCGGAACCGGAACGGTTGCATTCACGTAGTTGAGACAGAGCCGGAAGCGGGCCGCGGTGAAGGCGTCGGTCATCGCGTGCAGCGGCCGGACCCAGAAGCTCATCAGGGCGGTCTGGCCGCCCATGGTCCATTCCTCGGTCCAGTTGCAGGTCGCGAAATAGCTGGTCCTGCGCCCGGCCAGGCGCTGGGCTTCGTGGATGTCAAAGGGATGGTTCACGGACAGGATCAGCCTGCTACCCGGAGTCAGCACGCGCCGCAGCTCAGCTAGCGCCGGCCCCCAGTCCCCCAGGTAATGCAGCACCAGGGACGCGACAACATCGTCGAACGCGCCATCGTCGAACGGCAGCCGGCTACCCAGGTCGGCCACCCGCAGGTCCGCGCCGTCACCGAGCCGCCGCCGGGCCAGCTCCAGCATCCCGGCGCTGCTGTCGACGGCGGTCACGATGGCACCCCGGTCGCGCAGCACCGCGAACGGGGTGCCCGAGCCGCACAGACCGCGCCCCATGTTCGTGCGCTTGCGCCGGGCGGCGTGGTCAGCTGCGGTAGCGGTCGGCTATGGCGGTGAAGGCGGCCTTGGGTTCCCAGGTCATGTCGGGGTAGGTGTCTCCGTGGCGGCCTTCGAGGGTCTTGACGACGGCCGGGCTCGCCATGTCCAGGTCGAGGCGGGGGTCGCCGTCGGGGCGGTGGGGGAAATTGCAGAGCTCGAAGAGCCAGACGAAGGCGCTGTCGACGCCTTCGGCGTCGAAGATTTCCAGGACCTCGCGGATGTCCGCAGCGTGGCCGGCCTCGTCGCGGGTGTACTCCCCGTCCAGCCGGAGCGGGGTCTGGGTGGCCTCGTCGTACTCGACGATCTCCATCGCACGGGCGCCGCGGTCGCTCGCGCCGGCGTAGGCGCACGCGCCGAAGCCAGTGATCGCGACGGGCTTTCCGACGGCGACGAGACTGCGCACGCCGTCCCGGTACTGGCCGGCGACGTCAGCGTTGCGGATCAGCTCGACGGCGATGATGTCAAAGAGCGTCCAGTCGGGCCGCTCGAACGGTATCGAGGCGTAGGTGATTCTGGCGGCAAACCGCTCGCGGATCTCCGCGACGGCGCGGACGAGGAAGTCATTGAAACGCGCGCTTACCTCCCTCAGTCGCTCGGGACGGCCAAGCCCGCTCAACAGCCAAGCGAGCCGTTCATCGAAGCTGTCACCGGGCATGAATCCCCGGTCCATGATGGTCAGCTCGATCCCGGCGACGAACACGACCTCAGCTCCTGTCTTCCGCAGCCGCTCCGCCCGCCCGGCGCAGTCGGCGAGCAGCGAGAGGATTTCCTCGGGGGTCAGCTGCAGCGGGCAGGGCGAGAACCACACCTCCAGCCCAAGATCGGCGGCGCAGCGGGCAGCCAGTTCCAGCCGGCCCGGATCGCCGCCGGTGACCTGGACGGCGTTGCAGTGCAGGTCGTCACGGATGATGGCGAGCTCCCGCCTGACCACCCCGGGGTCGAAACGCTCGCGGGAGACCGAGCCCTGGTAGATGAATCCGGTGTCGTAGGCGATGCCCTTTGCGCGCATGCGCTCTTCCTTCCTGTCTGGTGGGGCTGAGGCTACCGACCAAAAGTGCGTGTACGCAAATTTGCGTGTGCGCATCTCTGTGTGCGATGCTGGCACCGTGACGACACCACGGCCCGGGCTGCGGGACAGGAAGAAGCAGGCCACCCGGGAGGCGCTGCGGGACGCGGCGCTGCGGCTGGCTCTGGAGCGCGGGCCGGACAACGTCCGCGTGGACGACATCGCCGAAGCTGCCGGGGTCTCACCCCGCACCTACAACAACTATTTCTCCAGCCGCGAGCAGGCGATCGTCGCCGCCGTCACCGCGGACCGCGAAGCCCTGGTCGCCTCAGCGGTGGCCGCCCGGCCCGCGGCGTGCCGCCTGTCCGACGCTGTCGTCGAGGCGATCGTGGAGCAGTACACAGACCCGGGCAGCCACGATCCCCGCGTGCTGCTGCTCATCACCGCCAGCCCCGCGCTCCGCGACGCGTTCCTTGGCACCGCCGCCGGGATCGAGCATCCCCTCGCCGCTGTGATCGCCGAGCGCACCGGCGGCACCGGTCAGCTGGCCGCCCGGGTGCTCTCGGCGAGCGTCGCCGCCGCGGTCCGCATCGCACTCGGCCAGTGGGCACGGCCCGCCGCCGAACCCCACGCTGCCAGCATGCTCGTCGCGGTGTCCGGCTCGCTGCCCGAACTGCTCCGGACCGCGCTCGAACCACTCAGGCCCGCGCTCGACGCCGCCGGAGAACGACCACGGCAGCGGAAGCCCCCACAGCCTCCCGAGACCAGGGCCGTAATGGACGGTATCGGTGAGACAGTTGACCATCATCAACGACGATAACCCGCCGACCTGCGGCTAGGAGTTGCTGCACCTCCATTACCGGCCGAGGTCTCCCAGAGCCCACGGCTCGGAGTCGGCGTATCCTGCTGAGGACTTCACTACGATGCCTGCCGTCCTCTATCCATGCGGGCAGGTTCGACCAGGCTCATACTGCCGAGGATCGAGCCGCGCTCCCTTAGCCGCACGACAGGCAAGTCAGCCTGCGAGGCGCCCACGTGTCCGGTCGGTCGCGGTCCGGTCGTGGCTCGGGACGGACGCTTGCCCGGGCAGTGCAGCGCGGACAGTGGACGAGGATCTCGCCAGAGATCGCCACAGCTGATAGGAGATCGCCACAGCTGATAGGAGTGGGTCACGGAAGCGCGTTGCCTTGGTGATGCCCTCCAATCCCATAGAAGAACTATCGGGTTGCCGCACCAGCCCGGTTCTCGGGCGCTGCGCCCTGCGAGCCGGGATTAACGTCGTGTTGACCGGTCGCCGAACTGCTTGCTTTCGAGGCAGCGAGGCAGGCAATGTTCGCCTCATGCCTGAGATCGCCGTGAGCGTGCAAGCCGAGCCAACCGACCTGCGCTCATGGCTAAGCTTGGCGAGCCGCCTGGAATCCGGCGGTTTTCGAGGGCTGGCAATGGGTGACCATCCCGGCTCTGGAGCCTCGCCATGGCCGGCGCTTGGCAGCGCCGCGGCAGTGACGCAGACTCTGATATTGGGCACCTGCGTGATGCAGGCTGGTGTTCGCGAGCCTATGCACGTGGCGGCTGACGCGGCTACCTCGACATCCTCGCGCCCGGGAGGGTCCTCCTCGGCATCGGTGCAGGTCATACGCCTCGCGAATGGGCGGATAGAGGCCAGGACCGGCCCAGCCCGCACCAGCGGGCAGAGCGCCTGGCCGAATTCGTCGGAGCGGTCGCGGCTCTCCTGAGAGGAGACACCGTCACCCACGACGGCAGGCATCTGACGCTGCGCGGGTCGCGGCTGGACGGCCTGCCAACTGGTGACCGGGTCAAGCTTGCCGTTGGCGGCGGGCACCCGCTCATACTCCGCGCGGCTGCCCGGCACGCCGATGTAGTAGGCCTTGGCGGGCTGGGCCGCACGCTGCCCGACGGCCACCGCCACGAGGTCCGGTGGTCGCGGCACGATCTGCACCGCCAGTTGGAGCTCGTTCGGGAAGAGGCACGGCAAGCGGGCCACCAGGCCCGTTATCGAAGCCCTCGTGCAGTCAGTCAGGGTCACCGGAAACCGGGCCCTGGCCGTCGAGGAGCTCCGCGCGGAAATTCCTGGCGCCTCGGCAGAGGACATCGCCGGCACTCCTTTCCTGCTCATCGGCAGCCATGAGGAGATGGCCGCTCAGCTGCTCAGCCAGGCCGAGGACCTCGGCATCACTAGCTACATCGTCCGAGAACAGGCTGTTCCTGACCTTGAGCGCGTGCTCGCCCTGATCTGGAAGTAGATCGGGGAACCCAGGACGCCCGAGTCCGCTCCTTGACGAGCAAGTCGTTCTGCCTCAGCTACGGCGTCGTCGCGGTAGACACGGACGACGGTGTAAACGCGGAGCCGACCGTCAACGACCTCCGCACCGAGAACATCCGCCGGGCAGCCGACACTGTGACTTCCGTCGGCGAGCCAGCGTTTGCTGACGTAGAACCTGGCAATGAACCTGGCAATGGCCTGCCGCTGCGCGAGCTCTGCGCAGATGGTCACCAGGCGGCGGGCGAGGCACCTCGTCGCTTTGTTAATGGGTGACATAGGAGCACTTTATCCAGTTTTATAAGGATTTACCTTTGTAACATCATTGGTAGATGGTGAACAGGACCTTGACGATTATGCTGACCTTAGATGACAAAGGCCCAGGTCGGATTAAATTTCCGAACACTGGGCCTTCGCTGTTTGGTGAGTGTCACGCGATCAGGTGAAAGCTATCCGCGTTCTGATCCGCGCAGATGGTCACGCTAGGCGTGCGCCTTCGCCTCGTCGATCCAGGTCTGGCACTCATGCTCGGACAGGCCGACGACCGCGCCGTGCCGCGTCTCGATCATCTCCTTGAGGTGGCCCGCGTTGCGGTGGCTAAGTTCCTTGATCGAGTCGATACCGACGCTCTTGAGCATCTCGGCATACTTGGGGCCGATGCCCTTGAGCTCAGCCAGGTCGTTTTCTACGGGCATGGTTGCGAAGCCTCCTTTGGCTGCAATTTCACTGGATGTCCTTCCCTTCGAGCACCCAGTTGAACACCGTGGCAGGGCGGTACAAGTTTCGGTCCCACCAGAAGTCCTGACAGGGCACTGCCCACGGCCACGGCACTCATGCAGATCTAGCTGTCATGCCGCGGTAGCTGCGGCGCCACCTAGGTCTCCCCGGCACCGGCTCGAGGCCCAGATCCAGCCGGGTAACCATGCCTCCCTGAAGCTGATCAGGCGGCTCGGCTTCCGCAAGGAGGGTTACTCACCCGGCATGCTGTTCATCGACGGCGCGTGGCGAGACCACGAACGGTGGGCCATCACCAGCAACATGACCGATTTCGGGCTCATGGACCCGCATCCAACGCTGCCCGCCCGCTGAGTTACCCCCGACGTCACCCCGGCTTCTTACCGCGCGCCCGCCAGCGCGTTGAGGGCGGCTTCAATTGCCGCGAGGCGGCGGTTACGTCAGCGATGTCCGCCTTGCTGGCGTTCTGCTCCGCGGGCTTGAGGGAAAGGACCAGCTGTCCGTTCGGCTCCATCCGGCCAGTGGCGACCTCGCTGATGTCGTCCCCGTTCTGCACCCGGATAGCCTGCTCTACGTCCGATGCCCGCAGCGACAGGCGCCTGGCCGCCTCCGGGAGGAACCGGCCGTCTTTGATGATGATCGTGGCCTGGCCCTCAAGCACGCGCGCGGCACGGTCGCTGACGGCGATCCACCGGTCGAGCGCGGCGTTGACCGTTAGCAGGGTCACCGCGCCGATGACACCTCCCGTGAGGCTGGTGTCGTTGCCGATGACGGCGTTCTGAACGACGTTGGACAGCAGGAACAAGACGACGAAGTCGAACATGTTGAGCGTGGCCAGGTCGCGCTTCCCGACGAGCCGGAACAAGACCAGGATCGTCGCGTACACGAGGATGGTCCGCAGGACCTTCTCAAGGACGGGGACCTGATCTGCAAACATGGAATGCCACACGGGATTTCGCTCCTGCTCGTCTCGGTGGAGCCGTCAGGCCCGCATGGCACGACCATACTCGCCGCATGGTCCGGGTAAACTGGAATGTCGGGCGGGGCAGATTCCTTGACTGCCAGAGCTGGCCGGATTTTCTGGCCGGCCGGTCCGCACGGTCATGGTGCGTTGGCGGGAACCACGCGACCGTTCGGGAGAATGGATTTTGTCTTTCTCCTGTTTGGGGTCTGGGACGTTCGCACTGAGTAAGGAGCGCTGCCGCAGTGTCGGTGACAGATGTTGAGAAGCGGTCCGCGTCGGACGGCGTCGTGCGGGATGAGGCGGCGCGGCGGCGGACGTTCGCGGTGATCAGTCACCCGGACGCGGGCAAGTCGACGCTGACCGAGGCGCTCGCGCTGCACGCGGCGGCGATCAACTCCGCCGGCGCGGTGCACGGCAAGGCGGGGCGGCGCGGCGTCACCTCGGACTGGATGGCGATGGAGAAGGACCGGGGGATCTCGATCACCTCGGCCGTGCTGAAGTTCGATTACGACGGGCACGTGCTCAACCTGCTCGACACGCCAGGCCACGCGGACTTCTCCGAGGACACCTACCGTGTCCTTGAGGCCGTCGACTGCGCGATCATGCTGCTTGACTCGGCCAAGGGCCTTGAGCCGCAGACCCTGAAGCTGTTCGACGTCTGCCGGTCGCGGCACGTACCGGTTGTGACGTTCGTGAACAAGTGGGACAGGCCCGGGCGTGAGCCGCTCGAGCTGCTCGACGAGATCGAGCAGCGGATCGGGCTGCGGCCGACTCCGGTGAACTGGCCGGTGGGCATCGCAGGCGACTTCCGTGGGCTCATCGAGCGTTCGAGCGGCGTTTATACCGCCTACACGCGGACGCCGGGCGGGGCCGGGCGCGCGCTTGAGGCCGTGTTCTCCGCGGACGAGGCCCGCGAACGTGAGGGAGCGGCCTACGACGCCGCGACGGAAGAGCTTGAGCTGCTCGACGTGATCGGCGCCGATGTCGACATGGCGTCGTTCCTTGCCGGTGAGTCATCGCCCGTGCTGTTCGGCGCGGCGCTATCGAACATCGGCGTGCGGCGGCTGCTCGACTCGATGTGCGCGCTGGCGCCGCCGCCGAAGGCGCGCGAGTCCGTTGACGGCGGCGCGCGGCAGGTCGACGCGCCGTTCTCCGGTCTCGTGTTCAAGGTGCAGGCCAACATGGACCCCGCGCACCGGGACCGGGTGGCGTTCGTGCGGGTCGCCTCTGGGCGGTTCGAGCGCGGGATGGTGCTGACCCACGCCGCGACCGGTCGGCCGTTCGCCACCAAGTACGCGCAGGCGATGTTCGGCCAGGAGCGGGAGACCGTGGAGGTCGCGTTCCCTGGCGACGTCATCGGCCTGGTGAACGCGACTGCGCTGCGCCCGGGCGACACGCTTTATGCGGATATTCCGGTCGCGTTCCCGCCGATCCCGTCGTTCGCGCCCGAGCACTTCGGTGTCGTGCGGTGCAAGGACGCAGGCAAGTACAAGCAGTTCCGGCGCGGCATCGACCAGCTTGACACCGAGGGCGTGGTGCAGATTCTCTCATCTGACCTGCGCGGCGACCAGGCACCGGTGCTCGCGGCCGTGGGGCCGCTCCAGTTCGACGTTGTGCTGCACAGGCTTGAGCACGAGTTCGGCGCGCGCTCGGAACTTGACCACCTGGACTACTCGATGGCCAGGCTGACCGACGAGGCCGGCATTACCGCGCTGGCCGGCGTGCGCGGCGCCGAGGTGCTGACGCGGCGTCTCGACGGGGCACTCCTCGCGCTGTTCGCCGACAAGTGGCGGCTGAACGCGATCACGCGGGATAACCCCACGCTCAAGCTCGAGCCGCTGCTCGCGGGCACCGAGTAGGAGCTACTTCAGCCGCGCGACGTCGATCTGGTCGAAGTCGCCGTGGCCGTTGCTGACGCCGCCGCCGCCCGACCACTGCCACATCAGGGCGTACTTGCTTGACCTGGACTGGCCGCCGAAGAACTGCGCGCACGTCGATGTTCCGCGCAGGCACCAGCCGACGGGGGCGGCCGACAGGCGCGAGGTCTCGGGCAGGTAGGTCCACTCGTAGGTGTTCGGGATCAGCGACGCCGTGCCGGTGCCGAAGATCGCGGACCAGATCGAGGCGGCGGAGTAGACGCCCACCTTGTACTTCGAGTGCGTGGTGATGTAGGACGCGAACCCGTTGAACTCCGCCCGGTCAACGTTCGCCGGGATGTACCCCGCGATCGCTCGTTCGCTGCACGGCGAGGAGTAGACGGTGTTCCAGCCGTTGTCCAGCGCCGGCTGGATCCCCGGCATCTCGATGTCGGCCCAGACCACCGGATACGTCACCGCGCGGGTCTTCATCGCCGACAGCGCGTGCGCCGCTTGCAGCGCCCCCCACCTGGACGCTTCCGCCGGGCTGCCGTTCCAGTGCGGATCGACGCCGGGACCGCCCATGTACCAGTAGGCGCCGGTGCCTATGCCGATGTGGTACTTGGTGTAATTGCTATTGGCTTGCGCGCTGTTGGCCGGTGCCCAGGCGAGGAAGTTGCCGGTGCCGCACCCCTCCATGCGCGCCCAGTTCCCCGCCATGCCGATGTAGCCGCCGTAGCTGCCGCCGATCACGGGCTCGTGGTACGGGGAACTGCCGGTGCCGGACACCGGCCAGCTGTCGGTCCCGTAATTGAAGCCCGCCGGGCTGTCGCCCGCCTGGGCCGCCGGTGCCGCGGACGCGGCCGATGCCGAGCCGGCGATCGGTCCGGTAGCCAGGGCGGCTGCCGTCACAATCGCGCAAAGCGCCTTAGATGCCGCACGCATACCGATCTCCTCGCGATCGTCGCATTTGCCCCGCTGGGCCCGAACATGTCGTAAGACGCCGCCCGAATGGCGATGGTTGCGAGGATATGCCGGTGCGTTACCGCCTGTCGACGGTCAGTCCCCCTCGCCGGGGAGCTCGATCGAGTTGAGTGCCTGGCCGTAGGCCGCGGCGGCGAGCTTGGCGATGTTGCCGTGCGCGCCGATCGGGGCGGCGTAATCCGCGCCGATCGCCAGCCCGTCCAGATCGCGCCTGGTCGCTTCCGGGCCGATGAAGCAGGGGGCGATGGCGAGCCGGTTGACCCCCATCTCCTTCAGCCGCATCGCGGCTTCCTGGAGGGACGGCCCGCCGTCGAGCGACGCGGTGATCACCGGGAGAGCCAGCCGCGCCGCGAGCAGGATAGAGGTCACGTTGGCCGATGCCGCCCCGTCCGGGCCGCCCACGGTCGCGATGAGGACGCCGTCAGCGGCGGTGACGATGCTGAACAGGCGCACCCGGTCCGCGCGCGCGAGTCCGGCCTCCGCCAGCCTGATGTGCAGGACCTCGGCGATCATGGCGTTCGAGTTGAAGAACCCGGTGACGATGGCTTCAGCCCCGCTGGCGGCGACGCTCGCTCGCAGCCTGCGGAGCACGGGCGGGTTGACCGTGGCGAGCAGCGGGATCACGATGGCGCACGGGCCGCCGTCTGGCCGCTGCGCGGCGGCGGCGGTAAGCACGGTACGGAGGTCGGAAGGATCGTCGTAGCCGCCGCCGTCGATCCGTGCGGCTCGCACGTCCACCGCAGGGTTGTCCACTCGCAGGACGGTCGTGATCTCGCCTGCCGCGCCGGTGGTAGGGTCGGTGTCGCTACCGGGGACGGCGAGCACGAGGGCCGGAGCGCCCTGCGGCAGGCTGTTGGGGACGGCGCGCCGGTGCCGGCCGCCCGAGGGGCGATACGGGTTGACGGGCTGACGGCTCGGCATCGCCTGACGGCGGGGAAACTCCGGCTCGCGACGGGGGTAATCGCCCGATTGCTGCTCCCCGCCCGATTGCTGTTCCCCATTCGAGTACCCGGGGGGCAGGTCATCCGCGAACTGTCGGCTGGGCGGCGCTCCGCTCGGCAGCCTGGAGGGCATGCCGTCGCTAGGCTGCCTCATGGAGTGGCCTGCCGAGGGGTCGCGTGCATCCATCACGAGTTGGAAGCCTAGTCGCATCCAGTGCTTTGATGCCCCAAAAGCGCCGAAACAGGCGAACAACGACGAGCTCCTGTTATCGGCCTCTGACGCAGCATGTCAACCATAGCGAAATCATAGCGAAAAATCAGTCCTACCGGGTGCTGTGATCATACTACTAGCGAGTAACATAGAGCCCAGGCACCGAGCTGCGCGGAGTGATACATGAGCCACTACAAGAGCAATCTCCGGGACGTCGAGTTCAACCTGTTCGAGGTATTGCGTCGCCAGGAAGTCCTCGGCGCGGCCCCGTTCGACGAGGTCGACGAGGAGACGGCACGCGACATGCTGGCCGAAGTCAACAGGCTCGCGCTTGGGCCGGTGGCGGAATCGTTCGCCGACGCAGACCGCAACCCGCCGGTCTTCGACCCCGCCACGGGCAACGTGACGATGCCTGAGTCCTTCAAGAAGTCGTTCTACGCGATCATGGACGCGGAATGGTGGCGGCTCTCCGTGCCGCCCGAGCTTGGCGGAAGCGTGGTCCCCAGGTCGCTGTCCTGGGGGGCGCAAAGCTTCATACTCGGCGCGAACCCGGCAGCCTATATGTACTGCAACGGGCCCACGTTCGCGACCATCTTGTGGAGCCTCGGCACCCCAGAGCAGCGGCGCTTTGCCGAGCTCGCCATCGAGCGCGGCTGGGGCTCGACCATGGTGCTGACCGAGCCCGACGCCGGCTCCGACGTGGGCGCCGGGCGGACCAAGGCGATCGAGCAGCCCGACGGCACCTGGCACATCGAGGGGGTCAAGCGGTTCATCACCAACGCCGAGCAGGACATGACGGAGAACATCTTCCACCTGGTGCTCGCCAGGCCGGAGGGTGCCGGGCCCGGCACCAAGGGCCTGTCCATGTTCCTCGTGCCCAAGTACCTGGTGAACTCCGGCGGCACGCTCGGCGAGCGGAACGGCGCGCGCGTCACGAACGTTGAGCACAAGATGGGCCTGAAGGCGTCCACGACCTGCGAGCTGACGTTCGGCGGCGATCCGGCCAGGCCCGCGGTCGGCACCCTGGTCGGCGGCGTGCATGAGGGCATCAAGCAGATGTTCATGGTCATCGAGAACGCGCGGATGATGGTCGGCAGCAAGGCGATCGAAACCCTCTCCACGGGATACCTCAACGCGCTCGACTACGCGAAGAACCGCGTGCAGGGGCCGGACCTGGCCAAGCAGAACGACAAGGCCTCGCCCCGGGTGACGATCATCCACCACCCGGACGTGCGCCGGATGCTCATGATGCAGAAGTCGTACGCGGAGGGCCTGCGTGCGCTCGTGCTCTACACGGCCACCCAGCAGGACGCGGTGCAGATCGCCGAGGCAAGCGGCGAGCCGAACGCGGCCGCCGTCGCGCGCAACGACCTGCTGCTCCCGGTGGTCAAGGGCGTGGGTTCCGAGCGCGTGTACGAGATGCTCACGCTGTCGCTGCAGACGCTCGGCGGCTCGGGCTACCTGCAGGACTACCCGATCGAGCAGTACATCAGGGACGCGAAGATCGACTCGCTCTACGAGGGCACCACGGCCATCCAGTCCCTGGACTTCTTCTTCCGCAAGGTGGTCCGTGACCAGGGCGCCGCGGCCAGGCTGCTGCTCGGCGAGATGACCGCGTTCGCCTCGGCCGACCACGGCAACGGCCGGCTCAAGACCGAGCGCGCCGCCATCGCCGATGGCGTCGTGCAGATCGAGGCGGCGCTCACCGCGATGACCGGCTTCGTGATCGGCTCGTTCGAGCGGCCCGAGGAGGTCTACAAGGTCGGGCTCGGTTCGGTGCGGCTCCTGCTCGCCTTCGGCGACCTGATCATCGGCTGGCTGCTCGGCAGGCAGGCCGAGGTGGCGCTTGCCGCGCTGGACAACGCGGACGGGCTGACGGAGTCCGACCGCGATTTCTACACGGGCAAGCTCGCCGTCGCCCGCTTCTTCGCCGCGACGGTGCTGCCCCGCCTCGAGTCGGACAGGAAGATCATCGAGCAGGCCACCACCGACCTCATGGACATCCCAGAGGGCGCGTTCTAGCCCGCGCCGCTCGCCCTGCCCGGAAATCGATAGCGCTGAAGATTTGGCCGGTCCACGCCGGTCAAATCTTCAGCGCCATGTCGATCTTGGTGTGTATCCGGCAGGAGCCTCGGCGCCGTCCCGTGTGACGGATCATGACCCGAGCTTAGAAGCCCTCCTCCTTGAGTTCGCGCAGCAGGTCGTCGACCGACTTACTGCGGGGCTGGCCGCCGGCCCGCTGCCCGCCCGCTGGCTGTCGGCTGGGCGGCTGCCCGCCCGTCGGCCGGCGCCACAGCGGACCGGCACCGGCGCCCGCTATCGCCGGTGTCCGGCTTCGCACCAGCCAGGCCGCGAGCACGCCGCCGACAAGGCCGCCGAGGTGCCCGATCCAGCTGATCCCCGGGGTGCCCGGGATGGCGACCTGCAAGATCGTCCAGTAGAGGACGCCCGCCACGGCCCCGACCCCGATGTCAACAAGGCTCCGGTCGAAGAATCCGCGTATCACGACATATCCGAAATATCCGAAGATAAGCCCAGAAGCGCCGACGGTCAGCTCGTTGCTCGACTGGAAGAACCAGACCGCGAGGCCGCTGGCCACCGCCACGATGAGCGATACCACCAGGAACCGCGCGACGGACCGGTACGCGGCGAGGACGCCGAGCACGAACAGCGGCACCGAGTTACCCTCGATGTGCTGCCAGGAGAAGTGCAGGAACGGCGCGCTCAGGATGTCGGGCAGCCTGCTCAGGTGCTGCGGCAGGATGCCGAAATCCGTGTCAAGGCGGTACCCGTCCGCCACGTTGAACACCTGCAAGATCCAGATCAGCGCCAGGAACGCGCTCATCACGATCACCGCGTCGCGCAGCTTGCGCAATGTCATATCGGCGGCCCCTCTCTGGTCGGCAAGGCACGGCGGCGGACGCTCACGACCAGGCGAGCATCCGGACCGGGTCCTCTAGCATCGAGCCTACGTCGCGAAGTACCGCGGAGCCCAGTGCTCCGTCCACGATCCGGTGGTCGAACGAGAGCGAGAGAGTCGTCACCTTTCGCACCGCGATCGAGCCTTCGTGCACCCAGGGCAGGTCCCGCACCTGCCCAAAAGCGAGAATGGCCGCCTCTCCGGGCATGAGGATCGGTGTTCCGGCGTCCACGCCGAACACGCCCACGTTGGTGATCGTGATCGTCCCGCCGGCCAGGTCGGACGGCGAAGATTTGCCAGCCCGGGCCGTGGCGGCCAGTTCGTCAATGGCGCGGGCGAGACCGGCGAGCGGCAGCGCGTCCGCGCCCTTCACGTTCGGCACGAGCAGCCCGCGCTCGGCCGCGACCGCGATGCCGAGGTTCACCGGCCGCTTGACGACGATCTCCTGCGCGGCCTCGTCCCAGGACGAGTTGATCATGGGGTTCCGCCGCACCGCGACGAGCAGCGCCTTCGCGACGAACAGCAGCGGCGATACCCGCACCTCGGCGAACTCGGGCAGTTCGCGCGCCCTTCGGGCCGCGGACATCGTCTCCGTGACGTCCACCTGAAGGAACTCCGTCACATGCGGCGCGCTGAACGCGCTCGCCACCATCGCCGCGGCGGTGTGCTTGCGCACCCCGCGTACCGGAATTCGTTCTTCTGCCGTCCCCTGTCCGCCCCGGCCGAGGTCCGCGACGGGTTCGCTTTCTTCTGATACGGAACGGTCCCGTGCTTCGCTGGCGGCCTTCTGCACATCTTCACGGGTGACAGAACCTTCGGGGCCGCTTCCCGCCAGCCCGCCGAGGTCGACGCCGAGATCCTTGGCAAGCCGCCTGACCGGTGGCTTCGCGCGCCCGCGCATGCGCGCTCGGAGGAAATTCTCGATGTC
>Ga0066797_1000001_pt1 | contig 124120 bp, 124 predicted proteins | sample PersoiDNA2013193_FD_76335 | JGI IMG/M metagenome (GOLD analysis project Ga0066797, IMG submission 76335) | Permafrost soil microbial communities from the Arctic, to analyse light accelerated degradation of dissolved organic matter (DOM) -... | ecosystem: Environmental > Terrestrial > Soil >... | reverse complement strand
GTTCCCCGGAGAGGATAAACGTAAGTGGAGGGGACGTAAGACCGGCCGCATCAAGCCGGCAGACCCCCGGGAAACGTCAACCGGATTTGGCATAGGATGCCATATTTCGGGGAACGGTCTTTGGCACCCGCGTCTTATGGCAGGTCCGGACGCGCGGTGCCCTGTTTGTAGACCTTCTCCGGGGAACCGTCTTCCCTTCTCAGAGACAGGAGAATGGCGCCCCCGATAATCAGCAGAATCGAGATAAGGCGAAGCGTACCCATTACGCGCCCGGTAGGAAACGGCTCCCTGAACGCAAGGAACCCGACCACGATAGGTATCATGTTGCTGAACCCGGTGACAAGGGGGACGACCACGATGGCCATTCCCCGCTGGAGTGCGATCTGGAAAAGCACCATGCTAATAATAGTGATTATGATCGCCATCCAGAAATACGATGAGTAGATGAACCCGGCCATCCGGTATTCTCCCCACCTGTTCCCTATGTCGGACCAGGCGATCTTGATAATGATCGCGGTAAGGCCGACGAGAAGCCCGACGCCTATCCCCAACAGCGAGGAAGCCCTCTCGTCCTTCCTTATGAAGGCGGCCACAAGGCTTGATACTGAGACCAGCAGCATCAGGATTATGAAAAACCACAGCACCACGGGCCGGTAGGTCAGTGCCGTCCCGGGAGTCCTGACCAGTGTCACGCTCAACATGGCGACACCGATTACGATCGATACGATTCCGGCCCAGTCGACGAGCGCGGCTTTCTCCTTGAGGCGTGTCACAGCGAGGATGACGAGCAGGCAGATCCCCGACGCGTTGATCGGCTGTACTACGGAAAGTGGAGCAAGCGCGACGGCAACGGCGTGCGTCCCCGTCCCGAGTATCTGGAGCCCCTGCGCCTTCAGCCACGGCCGGCAGTTGGCGAAGGCCTTTATGGTCCGGAACACGGACTCCTCGCCGATGCGAGGGAGGTTCTCGAGCTCCCTCTTCACGATGTAGTTGCTGTAGTTTATGAGTATGGTCGCCGCGAGCGCAAGCAACGCACCGAGCGCCAGGCGCATCCGCATCCTCCCGTGTTTCCAAGATTCTAACTGATAGCGGGAAAGCGCGTAAGGAAGACGATCAGAACGGTATGCCCGGTCTCAGCGAATTGAAGCAGCGCTTATGCTACCCTGGCGGCCGAGTGGAACTGGACGGCCTGACAGACGCGCTTGAAATCGCATGGCTTCACGATGTACTCGTTGAACCCAGCGGCTAGCGACTCCCGGCGGACCTTCGGGTCGCTCACGGCGGTCAAAGCTATGATGGGCGTCTTTGTGTCTTTGAGCTTCTGCCTTATGTGGCGGCAGACATCAACCCCGTCTATGTCCGGCATCAGGATGTCAAGGATAACCGCCGAAGGACTGCTTACTGTGATCTCCTCGATCGCGCCTATGCCCCCGAAGGCGCAGGAAACCTCGTACCCGGCCATGCGCATGTAAAGCTCGAGACCCCTCACCATGTCAGGATCGTCATCAACCAGCAAAACGCGTTTTGCATCAGATTCCGTTGCCATGGTCACCCCCGATCCACGACCCGCACTTATATTATACCCATAGACACTTCATTGTACCCCTAAATATTTCAACTCGTCGAGCATCTTCGCTGGCTCACGAAACGGCTTTTTTCCCCAGTTTCTTACACGCGATCTTTACCATGTCATCGCAGACGTACTCGCGGCACACGGTAGGCTGAAAACGCACCTTCAGGATACAATGGCCGGTCACCGGGTCGCGGTAGCGGCAGGGATCCGCCCACATCCAATCCCTCTTGAAGCCAAAACGCTCTTTCTCTTCGTCAAGCAGGGCTATGCGCTTCTCCGTGTTCGGCTTCTCGCAGCACCAGCCCTCGCACTCCGCGCACGCCTCCCGGCTCAAGCCCTGGCAGGTGCGGCAGAGGTGGGGCTCCATGTCATCGTAGACCTTGTTGAACTCTCGCCCGCAGGCATCGCACTTTACTCTCATGTAAATTCCCGCGCTCGAATCGATTTGCGGATAGTGATTTTACCTCATTTGCAGGCACGTTGGAATAAAGTCATACACATATGTCATCTTAATAGTGAACAACTTGTTACCCTTGGGGTGAGTCCAAATCATCAGATCGGAAGCGGTGACAACCTCTAGAACGGTCGCTTATTCCGTGAGGGATTTGGAAGCGTAATGAACCCTTCCGTGGCAGATGGCGATTACTTCGCCCGAGGCGCTTCGAACCTCCATCTCATAGTAGCCGGCACGACCGATGCGGACCGTAAGCCTCGCTTCAGCCTCCAGGTATGGTGTATCGCCCGGCGCCGCCAGGTAGTCTATGGCTATGTGGACCGCAACGGCCTTGGTACCGGAGGAGTTGGAGGCGGCGCTGAATGCGGCGTCGGCAACTGCGAAAATGGACCCGCCGTGGACCATCCCCATGAAATTGTCATGCTCTTCTTTGAGCTCCATGCGTGTCACGGCGCGTCCCTCTTCAATGAGCGTAAACTCGATGCCCATGTGCGCCGCGAACCGGTCCTTTTCGATTACCCTGGAGATCTCCTCGATATCCATCTCTGAATGGCAGCTCCCGCTCAAGCGCAGCGTTCTACCGACCGTATCCAGTCTCTTCCGCGCATCCGGAGGAGTCGCTCCCCTGCCCCTCCCAGAACCAGGCTATCACGCGCCCTGAAGCCTCGAACGGCCACGGGATAAATCGCTTGGTAAGGTATATGGGCCACATCATCCCCTGTATCACGTACTTCCTGTTCTTCTTTACGCCCTTGACTATCAGCCTCCCCATCGCCTCGGGCTTCGATGCGGTAGCCAGGATGAGCTTCATCGCCAGCCTGACGCGCAACCCGCCGGTGATGCTCTCATAGAAAGGGGTCCTCACTATACCGGGAAAAACCGTCGTCACCCGCACGCCGTCCCAGAAAAGCTCGTAGCGGAGGGCTTCTGAAAAACCGTCGACCGCGAACTTGGTGCACGAGTATGCACCCCACGTAGGAACCGCGAAGAAAGCCTGGCCGCTTGAGATATTGACTATGTGCCCCGATTTGCGCTTCCTCATGTCCGGAGCGAACGCCTTGACCGTGTGTATTATCGACCAGAGATTTACATCCAGGAGGCGCTTCCAATCCTCCAGGCTCGTATCCACCATGTTTGACATGTGGGCTATCCCGGCGCTGTTCACGAGGATATCCACCGCGCCCCACCTCGCGTGGACGGTGTCGGCCGTGTTCTTCACCTGTTCCCAGTCGGTAACATCGACACAGAACGTGTGGGCTTCAACGCCAAGCGCTTCAACCTCACGGGCGACCTGGCCCATTGCCTCACCGCAGATGTCGGCAAGGATCAGGTTGGCGCCCTCCCGCGCAAGCTCCAGCGTGGTAGTCCGCCCTATCCCGCTCCCGGCCCCCGTAACCAGTGCCCATTTTCCAGCGATTTCCTTCTGCTTTATATCTTCCCCTTACCTTTCGAGCGGCAAGAAACACAAGCGAAGCATAGCGCTCCTCTACCGCTTCGGAATATCCCGCAGGAAGATTATACATGATGATAGCGGGATCCGGCGCTATACGCGTGCAGCAACCAGTACTATGAATTATAGTAACGCCTGGAGCATCAAAGCGTTTTCCTTGGGAGTGCCGGGCTGCGAAAGGAGCGAACAGACCTGATGGAAAGTGGCAAAGATATCGACCTCCTCTGCGTCAATGCGATCAGGGCCCTCGCGATCGACGCGATCGAGACGGCGAACTCGGGGCACCCGGGCGCACCGATGGGAATGGCGCCGGTGGCCTATACCCTGTGGACGAGGTTCATGCGTTACAACCCGAAGGACCCCGTCTGGCCGGGGCGCGACCGCTTCGTCCTCTCCGCGGGGCATGCCTCCATGCTCCTTTACGGCCTGCTCTACCTGACCGGGTATGACATCTCCCTCGAGGAAATAAAAATGTTCCGGCAGCTGGGAAGCCGTACACCCGGCCACCCGGAGTACGGCTGCGCCCCGGGCGTTGAAGTCACCACGGGCCCGCTCGGGCAGGGGATCTCGAACGCCGTGGGCATGGCGCTGGCGCGAGAGCTCATCGGGGCTAGGTTCAACAGGCCCGGCCACGACCTCGCCGATTACTACATATACGTGATAGCCAGCGACGGAGACCTCATGGAAGGAGTAGCGTCCGAGGCCTGCTCGTTTGCCGGGCACCTCGGCCTCAGCCACCTCATCTGCCTGTATGATGACAACCGTGTAACGATCGAAGGTCCCACGGAACTTTCTTTTACAGAGGACGTGGCGGGTCGCTTCCGGGCCTACGGCTGGCACGTTTCATCCGTGCCCGACGCCAACGACATCGACGCTGTCTCAAGTGCAATCGAAGAAGCCCGCCGGCAGGAACTGCCCGCCCTAGTCGCGATCCGCTCGAAGATCGCATGCGGGAGTCCTAACCTCGAGGGCTCCGAGGAGGCCCACGGGGCGCCCCTCGGAGGAGAGGAAGCCCGCCTGACCAAGAGGAACCTCGGCTGCCCCGAGGAAGAGGTCTTCCACGTCCCGGAGGAAGTGCTCGAGCACATGCGCCGGGCGATGGAGCGTGGCACCGAGCACGAGGAGAAGTGGCGGCGGGCTTTAGAGTCATACGCGTCGGAACACCCGGAGCTTGCCTCAGAGTGGGAAAGGGTTATGGACAAAAAGCTACCTGGCGGGTGGCAGGACTTGCTTCCCGTGTTTTCAACGGGGAAGAAGATCGCGACGCGAGAGGCCTCGGGCAAGGTGCTGGAGGCGCTCGCCCCCGCGGTACCGGAGCTGATCGGCGGCTCCGCGGACCTTGCGCCGTCCAACAAGACCTATATTAAAGGTTATGAAAGCGTCCGGAAGGGGGATTTCTCGGGCCGGAACATCCACTTCGGGGTGCGCGAGCACGGCATGGGGGCGATCATGAACGGGATGGCCCGCCACGGCGGGATCATACCGTACGGGGGCACGTTCCTCGTCTTCTCAGACTACATGCGGCCCTCGATACGCCTCGCGGCGATGATGGGCCTCAAAATCATATGCGTCTTCACACACGACAGCCTCGGGGTCGGCGAAGACGGGCCGACACACCAGCCCGTGGAACAGATGGCGGCGCTGAGGGCGATCCCGGGCCTCACTGTGATAAGGCCCGCTGACGCCAACGAGACCTCTGAGGCATGGTCTGAAGCACTTACCCGGGAAGGGCCCGTCGCCCTCGTCTTGAGCCGCCAGGGTCTCCCGGTAGTGGACAGGGAAGACCTGGCGCCCGCGTCGGGGCTGCATCGCGGCGCTTATATACTGGCGGACATCCCCGGCAAGCCCGACATCGCCCTTTTAGCGACCGGCTCGGAGGTCGACCTCGCACTCGCCGCCCGCGAGAGGCTTGCCGGAGACGGCATCAAGGTGAGGGTCATCAGCATGCCCAGCTGGGAGATATTTGACGAGCAGGACGAAGAATACCGTCTCGGTGTCCTTCCGCCGGAACTCACCGCCCGCGTGTCCCTCGAGGCCGGCGTAACCCAGGGCTGGCAGAAGTATGTTGGAGACCGGGGCATCTCGGTCGGTGTTGACCGGTTCGGGGTCTCCGCCCCGGGAGACAAGGCGATGGCATGGGCCGGTTTCACCGTCGAGAACGTTGTCGAAAAGGCAAAATCCCTTCTCGCATAGAAATGGTTATTAACAATCAAGCGAGAACGGAGTGTTTCGAATGAGCAGGAGAATCGTCTTGGCGACGACGTGCGTCGCGCTAATCTCATTGGTTATTGCTGCCTGCCTAGCCCTGACGGGGTGCGGAGAGAAAGAGAAAGAGAAACGAAAGACGACAAAGCAAGAAGTAAATCACAAGGAGCCGGAAGTCGAGACGAGTGCCACCGACAAGGCTACAACCGAACCCGAAGAGACCGAAACCACGGAACCGAAGAAGGACGAAACGGACGTCGCGGTCAAAGTCGCGATGGATTCAGCCCGCTCAAACAACCCGGACCTGCCCGAGCTGCGGGTGGTCGAGGTGAGAATAATAAACGCCGAGTGGGCGCGTGTGGTCCTTGAGCCGGTTGACAGGTCCACCGATGCCGCTACCTGGTTTATGAAAAAGACCAACGGGAAGTGGACGGTGTTCGATTTCGGCACGGCAATCATGCCCGAAAACTATCCCGAGGCCCCGGCTGAGCTGTTTGAGTAGGCTTTTCAATAATAGAATAGATCAAGGGGGGCATGCCCCCCTTCAAGAACCCCCCGTTGCCGTCTCAAATCTCGGCGTTAAAGCCTTTGGTAGCGGGGGCCGGATTCGAACCGACGACCTCTGGGTTATGAGCCCAGCGAGCTTCCAGACTGCTCCACCCCGCATCGCTTTTTTATCGCAGTACTATTCTGTTTTATCAACGACAGTATTTCAAGCCCGAGAGGTGTACTTTCGGCTTTTTACGCAATATAATGACACAATCTCAATAAGTTATAATTCAAACACTAAACCTATCTAGCAACAATGCCGATAAGAACTATACAAAAATATAAAATAGCAACAATAATTTACAATGACTGTTGACCGTTAACAGTAGAAAGCGGGATAATAGTGGCCCACGAGTATTAAAGGGTAGAAAATGGCGCGGCAACTAACGCGTCAGGGCGTCTTAGGGGCCTGCAAGTCAGAAAAAGCGAAGCTATGAGACTGGGAAGTATCACTAAAGACAAGAGCGGTTCCGCAGCAGTGCTGGCGCTGCTGGTTGCCATTACGCTCATCATGATTCCCGCCTCCGGCGTGAAGGCTGTCCCACCCAGCGGTGATCTCGCCTCCAAGAGCCAGCAGGCAGGGGAGATATCCAACCAGATAAACGCCCTCGACAAGGACCTGGCCGTCGCCACCGAGGCATATGACCGTGTCAAGTATGAGCTCGATAGTATAACCGGCAAGGTCGACGAGACCCGTCAGCGGCTCTCCGAGATCAAGGAAAGCCTCAAGGAGCGGCGGAGCACCCTTAACGCTCGAGCCGTTACTCTATATAAGAACGGCAGGACCTCGATGCTCGAGGTCTTACTTGGCACCAAGAATCTAGACGACTTCCTCAAAAGGGCGGATTACGTCGCCAGGGTCGCCGAGAACGACGCCAGTCTCATCCAGAGGATAAAGAGCACCCGCGACTCGGTAGCCGATGTCGAACGCCAGCTTTCAGAGCAGCAGCGCCAGCAAGAGGGCCTGGTCGAGCAAGCAGCGGCGAAGAAGAATCAGGTCGAGGCCGGCCTCGCACAAAGACAGGCCTTTCTGAACAGCATAAACCAGGATATTCAGAAGCTCCTGGAGCAGGAGACACGGCAAAGGGCGGAAGAGTCCGCTGCGCTCGAGAAGCAGGCACAGGAGCAGCTTGCAAACACTCCGAATGCGCCGTCGAGCGATATCGCCAACACCGCCATGAAATACCTCGGCATCCCCTATCACCTTGCCGGCGAAGGCCCTGGCAAGTGCCCAACCGGCGAGCACAGGATTTGCTTCGACTGCTCGGGGCTCACAAAATACGTCTACATGCTTTTCGGTATCGAACTTCCCCACAACGCCGCAATGCAATACGATCGCGGAATAAAAGTCCCCCTCTCCCAGGCGAAGCCCGGTGACCTTGTCTTTTTCGGCAGCCCAGCGCACCACGTGGGGATGTACCTCGGAAATGACATGTTCATCCAAGCACCGCATACCGGCGACGTGGTCAAGGTAAGCAAGCTTTCCGCCCGCAGCGACCTTTCAGGGATATGCCGCTTCACCAAAGGTTAAGTAAGCGAACGCCTGTCAGCGGTCTCCGGCACCCGCCCGGCACAAGACATATCAGAAGTCTCTGGTGCCTTGCCGTTCTCGTGCTGCTGGTCCTGATTGTCCTTACCCCCGGCTGTCTCGGAACGAAGTCTTCAGGCCCGGCACAAACCCGGGGATCGGCCACGAGCGGCAGCCAGGCACAGCAGAAAAGCGAGACCCACTTCCGGTTTATCGTATGCGGAGACCCTCAGAACAACTACCAGGTATTTGACAGGATACTCGAGGCCGCAAAGTCCGTCGATTTCCTGATAATAGCGGGCGACCTGACCGGGAGCGGTACTCCGACGGAGTTTCAGAATTTCCTCTCGAAGATGAAGGGAAGCGGGGTCAGGTACTACTGCGTGCCCGGTAACCACGACGTCGCCAGCGGGCCCGTTGACGAAGTATACAGGGCCTATATCGGGCCTCCTCACCAGGCTTTCGATTACCAGAACTGCCACTTCGTGCTCATAGACAACAGCACGCCGTCACTGGGCTTCTATCCCCAGGAGCAGCAGTGGGTGAAAGATGACTTTAATGCAATCAAGGGAAAAGGCTTCGACCACGTTATAGCGGTCTGCCACGTGCCGCCCGGTTTTCCGTATTCTTCACATTATGACCCAACGGAGAGGATAGGGATGGATGCGAATGAGAGTCTGGTGCCGATCCTTTCGGCCGGCAAGGTGGAGGAGCTCTTCTGCGGGCACGTGCACGTGTACGAGCAGTCAAAAGAGGACGGGATGGTTCTCACCATAACCGGCGGGGCCGGCGCCCCCATCCACCTGGGGCCTCAGAGCGGAGGATATTACCACTACGTTCTCGTGGAGATTAACGGCAAGCGCCGCAGCCAACAGGTTGTCAAGATCCAGTGAGACGAGCAGGCGCTTACCCTACTGCTTGGCCCCGGCGAGCTGATTAAGAATATCGCTCAGTTGATTCAAATAGTTGCCGTACGCGGCCCAGTCGCCCGCCTTTTGCGCTTCCAGCGCCTTGTTGTAGACGTCGAGCGCCTGTTTGGACAGGTCGGAGACATTACCGGTCGGTTTCTGCTCGGTCGGGGGCGTGACACCGCTCGGGGGCGCGCCTGCGAATATCCTCGCGATCGCCTGCTCAAGAGTCGGCTCCATCACCACCTGGTTGCCATATACCAGCACCACCCGCTTGATCTGCGGTATCGGTATCTGCGTGGCCTGCAGGTACAGCGGCTCGATGTATAAGAGTGATTGCTCGATCGGTATGACGAGCAGGTTGCCCCGGATGACCTGGGACCCCGCCTGCCTCCAGAGCGAGAGCTGCCTGCTGATGTCGGGATCCTGCTCGATCCTGCCCTCTATCTGCTCCGGTCCGTATATGAGGCGTCCCGACGGGAAAGTAAAGTTGATCATTTCGCCGTAGTGCTCACCGTCCATGCAGGCCCCGAGCCAGGAAATCATGTTCTGCTTGCCGTGCGGGACGAACGGCAGCATGAGAACCATCTCTTCGCCCTGCTCCCCGGGAAGCTTCATGATCACGTAGTAGGGAGCCAGGGGCTGCTTGCCGTCGAACGTCTCCTGCGCAAAATCCCATTCGTCTTCCTTGCTGTAGAACTGCTTTGGGTCGGTCATGTGGTAGGTCCTCAGCATGTTCGACTGCGCCAGGAAGAAATCCTCGGGATAGCGCAGGTGCTTTCTAAGGTCTTGGGGCATCTTGTCCAACGAGGTGAAGATCTGCGGGAATATCTTCTGGTAGGTGGCGATCATGGGGTCCTTCGGGTCGACGATGAACAGCCAGACCTTGCCGTTGTAGGCGTCCACCACAGCCTTTACGGAATTGCGGACGTAGTTCCCGAGCCCGCTCGTGGGCTGCGAATACGGGTACTTGTCGGTGGTGGTGTAAGCGTCGGCGACCCAGTAAAGCTTTCCCGCATCGGAGAGCACCAGGTACGGGTCATTGTCGAACTCGAGGAACGGGGCGCATTTTTTGACCCTGTCCTTGATGTCGCGATGGTACATCACCTGCGAATCCCCTCTTACCTGGCCGCTGAAGAGGAGGTTTATGTCGCGGAACCCCACCGTGAAAAGCAGCTTCCTCCAGAAAGAGTTGACCCGCACCCCGCCGTCACCTTTATAGATCGTATATATATCCTTCTTGTCACCCTTTGGATAATCGAACTCCTTCTCGGTTGAATCGACAACGATGTAATCGTTTGCCTTCTCCCCGAAATAGATCTCGGGCCTCTTCACCTGGAGGTTCGTCGGGCCCCGCGGCGGGATGTTCTGGATCATGAAGACCGGGTTGCCCTCGTTTGACACATCGTTGCTCGCGTTCAGGCACACCCCGTACCCGTGCGTATAGACCAGGGTCTTATTCACCCAGGTGCGCGCCGATTCGGGCAGGTTCCCCTGGACCATCTCGCGCCCGCCTATCATCGTCTGTCGGTAGACGTTATCGATGGTATATCGATCCACATCGACATCGCTGAACGAGTAATACTGTCTTATGGACTGAAGCTGCTGGAAAGTGTTGAGAAGGGGACGCGGGTCCCAGAGCCTTATGTTCCTCACTGTGGCCTGGTTCCTCTGGATCCCCTCCATGTCGAGGTTCAGGCCCGCCTCGTACGGTTTTACCTGCACCTCGTTTATCTTGTACGCCTGGCGGGTGAAATCGATGTTGTACTTTATGTACTGGGACTCCTTTGTCAGCTCGTTCGGCTTCACGCGGTAGTTCTGGATTATCAGCGGGTATACAGTCCCGGCCAGGAACGCCACGATGATGATAGACCCCACCGCGATAGCGGGTAGCAACCAACCCTTGTACCGTATGTTTACCAGGAGAATAACGGCGGCCAGCAGGGCCAGGACGAACATTATCCACAGAGCTGGAAGCTGCGCGTGGACAGCCGTGTACCCGGCCCCGTAGACAACCCCCCTCTTGGAGAAAAGGACCTCGTACATGTTGAGCCTGTACGACCATGCCTTGACCAGGAAGACCAACGCCAGGAGAACAGAGAGGTGCGCCTTGACGTGTGGAGCCAGCATGTCCGGGCCGCTTTTGAGCCTGATCCCCCCTGTGAACAGGTAGACTACCGCGGCAACAAATATGATGAAGATAAGCGAAGTGAGAAGCCAGTCAACCAGAGCCTTCTGGAATGGGTATGTGAACGCATAAAAACCGATGTCCTTGTTGAACAGGGGGTCCTTTGACCCGAACGAGGTGTGGTTTAAGAACTTGAGAACGAGCTCCCACTTGCCTCCCCACCCTAGCCCGGCGAAGAAGGCGGCCAATATACAGAACATGGCTGTGCCTATGCGGATCAGCTTCCCCCAGGTATTTTGGGCCTTTGCAATGAAGGACTCGAGGGGCGAGCCTTCCGCGCTGATCTTCTGCGAGGGTGGGATCTTGCGCGCGAGGTAGATGTTGACGTAGAGCAGCACGAAGAAGACCGCCCCGAAGATTATAACCATGAGTATCTTGGCCCAGAACATCTTCCAGAAGAGGTTCTGGAACCCCAAGTGGTTATACCAGAGGGCGTCGGTATAGAAGCTCGCGAACGGGACGATGACGGCGAAAAAGGCAAGGATAACGAGGAGCACTATGATTATGATGGCACGTCGCTTGGTGAAGCCCTTCTTCAGCTTATCCCCAATCCCGGAGAACTCTACTTCCTCCAGTTTTTTCGACCAGTTTTCGAAGCTGCCAAAACGAAGCGGCATAATACCCTCCAGCTCTCAATCCCGGGCCGCAACCGTCAGCCTGCGGTAGTCCTCGACAACCCGCGGCATCACTTCTCCGGCCTTGCCAACAAGAATAATATCAGCGATCTCGTCGTAAGCGGTAGCGGCGATGTTCACGAATACGAGTGTGGCGCCGCTCCTGTGGGCGTAAGACGGTAGTGTAGCGGCAGGAAAGATTTCAAGCCCTGCCCCTATGACAATCATCAGGTCACTGCTCGTGGCGTACTCGATGGCCCTGTGCAGCACGGGCGCGTTCAAAGGCTCCCCGAAAAACACCACGTCCGGCTTCATGGTCCCCCCGCACGAGGCGCATACGGGGGTGACCCCCTCCAGCGGCAGTTCCTTCATCTCGTGGTAATCGTACTGCCTGCCGCACGAGAGGCAGGTCCCTGTACGGTAAGTGCCGTGCAGCTCGAGCACTATCGAGCTCCCGGCCTCCTGGTGAAGGTTGTCTATGTTCTGCGTGATCACGGCCTCACATTTTCCCAACAGCTCGAGCTCGGAGAGCGCTAGGTGGCCCGGATTCGGCTCGGCTCCCTCGAGGAGGGGGTGGAGCTCGGCCGACATCTCCCAGAATTTCGTCGGGTCGTTGATGAAGGCCTCGTAAGTGGCGTAGACGGATGGGTCGTACCTTGTCCAGAGGCCCCCAGGCGAACGGAAGTCAGGTATGCCCGATTCAGTCGATATCCCGGAGCCGGTCAGCGCCACGACCTTCTCCGCAGACTCGATAATCCGAGCCACTCTCTCGAAATCGTCACTCAATAGATCCTCCAGCCGGCTTCAAGGCTTTCATGAGTCTACCACAACGACCGCGCACAGGCCGTGAGATACCTGAATGGATAATGGTCTCGAGATTGGCCGTCACGGTTTTGGGGAACATCGGTCAATCGAGCTCCGGATACAGGGGGAACCCGGCCAGGAGTTCATGCACCTTCTCCCTCACGTCGGCGAGGACCGACTCCTTCTCCCTCTCCTCCAGAGCGCGGGCTATCAATCCTCCCAGGGTATCCATGTGCTCCGGCCTCATGCCCCTTGTCGTAATCGCCGGCGTCCCCATCCTGATGCCACAGGTGACCGTGGGCGGCGTTTCATCGTAAGGGATCTCGTTCATGTTGACGTTTATCCCCACCGACTCCAGGATGTCCTGCGCCTCCCGGCCGGAAAGGCCCTTAGGTCGCAGGTCTATGAGGAAGAGATGGGTCTCCGTACCTCCGGAAACTATGCGGAACCCCTCCGAGCCCATCTTTTCGCAGAGCGCCCGCGCGTTGGCGACGATCGTCTCCTGGTAGCGCTTGAACTCGGGCTGCAGGGCCTCCTTGAAACAGACGGCCTTCGCGGCTATCACGTGCATCAGTGGGCCTCCCTGCATCCCCGGGAAGACGACGGAGTCCAGGCGTTCCCTGTTCGACTCCCGCGTGAGAACCAGACCGCCCCTTGGGCCCCTCAGAGTCTTGTGCGTGGTGCCGGTTACGTAGTCGGCATAGGGCACGGGGTCGGGGTGTACCCCGCCGACCACGAGCCCCCCGAAATGCGCCATGTCGACCATCAGCAATGCACCCACTTCATCCGCTATGCGGCGGAACGCCTCGAAATCAAGGCGCCTGGGGTAGGAGCTGCCACCGGCCACGATGAGGCGGGGCTTCTCCTTCCTCGCGATATCGGCGACCCGGTCGTAGTCGATCATCTCCGTTTCTCTGTCCACACCGTAATGGACCGCTTTGTACAGCTTGCCGGAGAAGTTGGAAGGAGACCCGTGGGAGAGGTGGCCCCCGCATGTCAGGTCCATGGCCATCAAGGTATCCCCGGGCTTGATCGCACACATGTAGGCGGCCATGTTGGCCTGCACCCCGGCATGAGGCTGCACGTTCGCGTGCCCGCAGCCGAACAGCTCCTTTGCCCTGCTCACCGCCAGCGTCTCGGCCACGTCAACGGCTAAACACCCGGAATAGTAGCGCTTGCCCGGGTAACCCTCCGCGTACTTGTTGGTGAGGATTGAGCCCTGGGCGGCAAGCACCGCCAGTGAAGCGTAGTTCTCGCTCGCGGTGAGGTTGACGAACTCCCTCTCTCTTTTCAGCTCAAGCTCGAGCACCCCGGCGACCTCGGGGTCTACACGCATAAGTTCGGAGTCACCCGTCGCCGATCCCAATTATCCTCCCTGACCTGCCGGCTTATCCGCCTTCATATACTTGCGCTCGATCTCCCTGATTTTATCAAGCCGGCGCCCGTGGCGGGCCCCGGCTTCCTCACTGCCCTCGAAATCCGTGGTCATGAACGTGTCAAGGATCCGCCCGGCCTGTTCTTCGCTTATCACCCTCGCTCCCATCGCGAGGACGTTCGCGTCGTTGTGCAGGCGGCTGAACCTCGCTGTGTACTCGTCGTTGCAGACCGCGGCCCTTACACCGGGGACTTTATTCGCCGCCATGCTCATGCCTATGCCGGTCGCGCAGACCAGGACCCCCTTCTCCTCCTCACCCTGGCCCACCGCCTCCGCTACCTTCAAGGCAATATCCGGATAGTCGCACGAACCCTCCGAATACGTTCCCATGTCATCGACACTGTAGCCCTTCTCGACGAGTGCCCTCTTCAAGTTCTCCTTCAGGTGGTACCCGGCGTGATCGCTCCCTATCGCGACGATGACACGGCCCTCTTGCTCTTGTCCCACTGCTCGCTCCCGGTCAGGCCTTCGCTACGGCCCAAATTCTATCAGTTTGGGGTCAGGTCTTGTTTTATGCGTTCCTGTTGTTTGTCTGATTATCTTTTTAAACGCAAAAAGCAAGACCTGACCCCCAACCCTATGCAAGCACCCTCAGGATTTCCTCGATCGGCCCTTCCATGACAGCGACGACGCGCCGGTACTCCTCAATGGGCATCCCTACAGGGTCGGGTACCTCGTAGCGGGGTCTTCTCTTCATAGTAAGGCCGGTGCGTTCCTCCCTTTCGGCAATGCGGAGGAGCTCCGATAGGCCATCGGCAGGATCCTGCCAGCTGTCTCGCGCTGCCAGCGCCTTTCTCGCCGCCTCGCCCAGTTTGAGAAAAAGATACATCGGGGTCTCACCCCGACCGGCGAGCGACGCGACTTCTAATCTCTGCATCTCCTCCATGGTAAGCACGAGGTCACTCGCTGCCACCATGCCGCGGGTAACGCTCCTCGCCCTGTGGCCGCCGATGTCTATGCCCTTCTCCATCATCACCTTGACAGCCTCGGGGGTCGCACCATTGCCGTCAACAGCCGCGATGCCCGCGGAGGAAAAAGAGAACCGCCCCCTCATCTCCGGGTACTCGCGGTCGATGAAAACCCGGGCCAGGCCCTCCGCCATCGGGCTTCTGCACATGTTCCCGGTGCATACAAACAGAATTCTCAAATGCCTACTCGCTCCCACCGGATTTCCTCAGGGTCCTCACTATCTCTTTGCGAGTTATCGCTCCTTCCCTCAAGACCCGTAGCCCTCCGGTCAGGTCGACCACCGTGGACTCCACCCCGCCCCTGCAGGCTCCCCCGTCCACGATGAAGTCGGCGAGCCCGACAATCTCGCGAGCGACATCTTCGACCGAGACAGGAGGGGGCTCACCCGAGCGGTTGGCGCTCGGTACGACCAGGAATCCCGCCGTCTCGATCAGCTCCAGGCAGAAAGCGCTATCGGGCATGCGGAGCGCCAGGCTTTCGCGCTCCTGGAAAGGGAAGTCGATGCCCTCCCTCCGCCTCAGCACCAGCGTGAGGGGGCCGGGCCAGAACTTCTCCATCAAGGCGATGGCATCGGGCTCATCCGCGAAGGCGAGCCTGTCGGCGTCCGCGACCTTTGATATCTGCACGGGAGGCGGCTTCCCGGCGGGGCGTTCCTTTATCTCGAGCAGGCGCTCGACCGCGCCCTCGTTGACAGCGAGCGCCGCGAGCCCGTAAACGGTGTCCGTGGGTATGATACCCACGCCGCCGCTGACCAGTATCTCCGCCGCCCGCTCGACATCGCTCGAAGAGAAGCCGGCCTTTTCTATCTTTACGCGGAACATAGGTCCACCGTTCTCCGAAATATGGACATCTATGATACCGTTCCCCGAAATATGGCATCCTATGCCAAATCCGGTTGACGCTTCACAGGGGTCTGCCAGCGTGATAGCGCTGGTCTTACGTCCCCTCCACGTCCATTTATCCTCTCCGGGGAACTCCCGGCGAGCTTGCACACCAAACCCGGCTTGTTTCTTGCCAGACTCAGCGTCTGCGCTCATTCTACCAGCACCCGGTGACAGGAATTATCTTCTTTGCTTTTCCCGTAATTCCAGGAATAGAAGGTTGTGGGTTTATGTGTGGTTTATGATCAGGCAACTATTGTTCACCCCGGGGAGACAACCGTCATGGCAAGCCTTGCCTCCACGACCCGTGCGCGCCCGGCGAGGTCCTCGTGATATCTGACCTCTTCCCAGCCCCCGTCAAAGAGATCCATCGCCTCTTTTTCCTGGCCGTCGTCGATCTCAACGAGCAGCCGCCCGCCTGCCTTCAGATGAGCGGGCGCATAGCGAATGATGCGCCTAACAACGTCAAGGCCGTCCGCCCCGCCGAGTAGCGCCTCCAATGGCTCAAAATCCCTCACCTCGACGGGAAGTCCCTCCCTGGCACATTCGGGGATGTAGGGTGGGTTTGAGACAATTGCGTCGAAAAGACGGGAAGGCCCACCTACCAGCGCATCGTAGAGGTCGCCTTCGAGCGCCCGTACTCTGTCGGACACGCCGTGCCGTCTCGCGTTACTCTCGCAGAGCTCGACCGCCCGCCGGTCATTGTCAATGGCCACCACCACCGCCGACGGGTGCTTGACCGCTACGCAGATGGCGATATTCCCGCACCCTGTCCCGAGGTCGAGGATTTCGGCGCGTCCCGACGGCAGCCCCTCTAACAAACTCAAGGCAAGTATCTCGGTCTCGGGGCGCGGTATGAAAACACCCTGGCGGACCTCGAAGGAAAGCCCCATGAAGCCCGACGCTCCTGTCAGGTATTGGAGCGGGCATCCACCGGCCCGCTTCATAAGGAGCCTTTTGTAACCCTCGGCCTCCTCCGCGGAGAGCGGCCTGTCGTAGTTTGTGTATATCTCCACCCGCTCCAGGCAAACAACGTGCCCCAGTAGGATTTCCGCGTTCAGGCGCGGCGAGCTGACACCGTGTCTCTCGAGGTAAGAAGCGGCACCGGCGACGGACTCGACCAGGTTCACGGGCCCACTTCCTTGAGCGCCCTCGCCCTTTCGTCCTCCTGCAGAGCCTCGACTAAATCATCCAGCCCACCTTCGAGAACGTCGGAGAGCTTGTGGAGCGTCAGGCCTGCACGGTGGTCCGTCACGCGCCCCTGCGGGAAGTTATAGGTGCGTATCTTCTCGCTTCGCTCTCCCGTGCCGACCTGAAGCCGCCGCTTCTCGGCCTCTTCCTGCTGCTTCTGCCGTCTTGCCGTGTCAAGGAGGCGCGCCTTGAGGATTCGCATGGCCTTCTCCTTGTTCTGAAGCTGGGACTTCTCGTCCTGACAGGTGACGACCATACCTGTCGGTTTGTGCGTCACGCGCACCGCCGAATCGGTGGTGTTCACGGACTGCCCGCCGGGCCCCGTGGAGCGGAACACGTCCACCTTGAGGTCCGATGGCTCAATATTGACCTCGACATCCTCCGCTTCGGGAAGGATTGCCACCGTGGCGGTAGAGGTGTGTATGCGCCCGCTGGACTCCGTGACCGGCACGCGCTGGACGCGGTGCACCCCGGACTCGAACTTCATTCGGGGATACACATCGTTTCCCTTCAGCGAGAATATGATCTCCTTGAAGCCGCCCAGCTCGGACGGGCTGGAAGAGAGCTGCTCCTTCTTCCACCCCTTGTTCTCGGCGTATCTCGAGTACATGCGGTAAAGGTCCCCCGCGAAGAGGCTCGCCTCCTGGCCGCCGGTCCCCGCCCTGATTTCCACTAGCACGTCCTTGTCCGCGAGTCCATCTTTTGGTATCAGCAGGACTTTAAGCCGCTCACGAGTGCTGTCGAGTTCCCGCTCAAGAGACTCGACCTCGGCCGAAAGGAAATCGGCCATCTCCCTGTCCTTCTCCTGTTGCAGCAGTCCGCGCGCATCATCGAGCTGCTTCTCGAGTTCGAGGTAATGGTCATAAACGCCGACAATCTCCTCGAGCGCGGACCTCTCCCGCACCAGCGCCTGGTACGCGTTTCTGTCGCCGACCACCGCCGGGTCGGCCATGCTGCTCTCGACCTCTTCAAACCTCTGCTTCAACGACTCGAACTTTTCGAACATCTGAACATGACTCTTTCTCGAAGATTACGGTGATGTGGCCGGCCCCTCACCCAGGGCGGCCGAAAGCGCCTGCACGGCGACTTCCAGCTCGTCTTTGTCCGGTTCTCGGGTCGTCAGCCTCTGGAGCCAGAGGCCCGGCGCCATGAAGAACCTGACGAGGCGCGAATCCTCGTGCTTGCCCGCCAGCCTGATTATCTCATAGGAGACCGCGGCCACCAAAGGTATGATGGCGAGCCGCTCGACCACGCGCAGCCACAGGGCCGGCCTGCCCATGAGCGAGAAGACCAGTATGCTCACTACGAACACGATCACGATAAAGGTGGTGCCGCAGCGTACGTGTATCGTCGTGAAGGAAAGCGGCGAATCGCTATCAAGCGGCAGCCCCGCCTCGTATGCATGGACGACCTTGTGCTCTGCGCCGTGGTACTCGAAGAGCCTCCTCATGTCAGGCAGAAGCGACATCGCCGCGAGGTAGAGCGCGAATATCGAGATACGCAGGAAACCCTCCACCAGGTTGTAGACGACCGTGTTTGTAAGGTACCGGTCGAACTGTCGCACAACCACGGCGGGAAGCACTATGAAAAGCCCCAGGAACAGGGCCAGTGCCAGCGTCAGCGCTATCGTCATCTCGACCACACCGAGCTTCTTCTGCTCCGCTTCTTCCTCGCCCTCGTCGGCCCCGGTCTCGTCCTGCCCCTCGAGCGAGACCCGCGCGCTGATAGAAAGGGCCCTGATGCCTATGACGAGCGAATCGACCAGCGCGAAGATGCCCCGGATAGGGAACTTGTTCCAGCGGGGGTGCCTGTCGGCCAGGGTGGCACCGCTGTTCACAGCAGAGTAGACTTCGCCGTTCGGGCGCCGGGCAGCCAGGGCCCACCTGCCCGGCACGCGCATGACAACGCCTTCAATGACGGCCTGTCCGCCTATCTGGATTTCCCTGGGTTGGTGAGATTCGCCTTGCAAGGCAAAAGGAGTGTCGAGAGCTAGGTGGAGGGGATCTTTTTCTCTTTGCTTTCCTTGACGGTCAGGTGCGAAGCATAGCGCTTCTGGAAACGCTCGACCCTGCCCCCTGAGTCGACGAGCTTCTGCTTGCCGGAGTAGAACGGGTGGCACTTGGAGCAGATCTCCACGTGAAGCTCGGGACGGGTCGACCTCGTCTTGAACGTCTCTCCGCACGAGCACTTGACTGTCGTTTCCATGTATTCAGGGTGTATACCTTTTTTCAAAACATTCCCCTTATCATCAATCTGTTACGCGACTTGAATGGTAGCACAGGCCCTTCTCGCTAACAAGCAGAAGCTAACGGGAGTTCGGCGGCCTTATATTGGCAAGGAACTGAGCATTGCTCTTTGATTTCTTGATGCCGTCGATGAGGACCTCGATCGCCGCGTTGGGGTCAACGGCGTGCAGCACCCGGCGGAACCTCCAGACCTGCTCCGCTTCCTTGGGATCCATGATGAGCTCCTCCTTGCGGGTCCCGGACTTCTCCACATCTATGGCGGGGAAGATCCTCTTGTCGGCCAGCTTGCGGTCGAGGTGGAGCTCCATGTTTCCGGTTCCCTTGAACTCCTCGAATATGACTTCGTCCATCCGGCTTCCGGTATCAACCAGGGCGGTCGCGATGATGGTGAGGCTGCCGCCGAACTCTATGTTCCGCGCGGCGCCGAAGAACCGCTTGGGCGGGAAGAGCGCGGTCGAGTCAACGCCCCCGGAGAGGATCCTGCCGCTCGCCGGGGTGCTGAGGTTATAGGCCCTCGCAAGCCGGGTAACGCTGTCAAGCAGGATGACCACGTCGCGGTTGTGCTCCACGAGGCGCTTGGCCCTCTCGAGCACCAGCTCCGCGACAGCGATGTGGTTGTCGCTCGGCTGGTCGAAGGTCGAAGAGACGACTTCACCCGTGACGGAGCGCTCCATGTCCGTGACTTCCTCCGGCCTCTCGTCGACCAACAGGACCATGAGGTAAATCTCGGCGTTGTTCTCCGTGATGCTGTTCGCGATCTGCTTCAAGACGGTCGTCTTGCCGGCCTTGGGCGGGGATACTATCAGGCCCCTCTGCCCCTTTCCTATCGGGGCGATGAGGTCTATTATGCGGGAGGTTATGGCGTTCGACCTCGTCTCCAGCTTCAGGCGGTCCTGCGGATAAAGAGGAGTCAGCACCTCGAACTGCTTGCGGCTCTGCGCGACCTCCGGCTCATTGCCGTTGACAGTTTCGATGCGCAAGAGCGCGTTATACTTCTCCGAGTCCTTCGGTGGCCTTATCTGTCCCCTCACTTCGTCACCCCTCTTGAGGCGGAAGCGGCGGATCTGCGACATTGAGACATATATATCCTTCTCTGAAGGGAGGTATCCCCGGGTGCGCAGGAAGCCGTAGCCATCGGAAAGGACGTCCAGTATGCCGCTCCCCATCCCCTCCTCTTCCTCCTCTTCCTCCTCGGGCACAGCCTGCGCGTTGGGGGGGGGGACGGCGGCAAGGTGCGGCTTCTCCTCCTCGAGCACTCCCGCTTCCTGCAGGATGGCTTCTACCAGCTCCTTCTTGCGGAGCTTTCTCACCCCTTCTATCTCAAGCGCCTGCCCTATCTCCTGAAGCTCGGGTAAGAGCTTCGTCTCAAGTACACTCCTGTCAACAGCTTCCATTTGCGTTTGTACCTCCTTGTAGCGTACGCGTTAACGAGCCTCTTCTTTCACAGGTCCTTGATCTTTTCCCAGTCTGCGAGAAACCGTTCGATCCCGATATCGGTCAAAGGATGCCGGACCATCCGCTTAAAAACCTCGTAAGGTATCGTCGCTATGTGGGCCCCCGCCATGGCGGAACCGATGACGTGCTGGGGATGGCGCAAAGACGCCGCGATCACCTGGGTCTGAATATCGTATCTCTTATATATATCGACTATCTCGGCCAGAATCCGAAGGCCGTCGTTGCCGATGTCGTCCAGCCTTCCCAGGAATGGACTTGCGAAAGTCGCCCCGGCCGCGGCCGCGAGGAGCGCCTGGTCGGCGGAGAAGACCAGCGTACAGTTGGTCATGATGCCCTCGTTAGAAAGGGCCTTGATCGCCTTGAGCCCCTCGGGGCACATGGGAATCTTGACGTTCACGTTGTCGGCGATCTTTGAAAGCTCGCGCGCTTCCCTTATCATCCCCTCGGCCTCCATGGAGACTGCCTCTGCGCTCACCGGTCCCGAGACGAAAGAAGTAATCTCCTTTATGCAGTCCGCGTAATTTCGGTTCTCCTTGCAGACAAGGGTCGGGTTGGTCGTTACGCCATCAAGCACCCCCCACTCATGGATCTCGCGGATGTGTTCAACGTTGGCGGTGTCTATGAATAGCCTCACTACTTCCCCTTCCCCTCTCTTGCTCTGAGTTCAGCGTACTGGCTGAAAACCTGTTCGATCACGTGCTCGATTATCGCGCCTATCGTCGCGTCCATGTTGTAGCACTGGTAGACGGGCACCTCCTGCGCCTCGGCGAGATCCAAGACATAATCCTGGATCTTCCTGATGCTCTCGAAGTTCGCCAGATAACGGGCGAACGGGCGCGCGCCCTCGGTCTCGACCTCCCTGATCTCGAAGTGGCTCCGGTGCTGGCCCGGTTCGTCCACAGCCAGGACCATCTGTATCACGAATGCGTCCTTGAAGAACTGCGGGTCCACGATACCGGGGACCACGTGCGCGCCCTCGATTATGAAGTTTGTCCTCTCCAGGATGGCACGCGCGATAAGTGCGCGTATGCCGACCCAGACCATCGCCGCCTGCTCCAGGAAGCCGACGATCACCTTGTCCGTGGTGCGTGGCAGCGGTATCCGGAGCGCCTCGAACGCGTTGAACGAGGAGTTGTAAAGCGCGGGCATGAGCTCGGGAGCGAACAGCGAACGCATAACCTCCCGGATGACATCCGTGGATACCTGGCGCGTTATGCCGAATCGGGCGGCCAGCATCGTGGCCACGGTGGACTTGCCGACGCCGGTCGCGCCTCCCATGAGGATGATGATCGGGCGGTCCAGGTTCTCGATCGACTGCCACTTGCGATAGATGTCAACGTACTCTGTCCCGACCTCGCCCTCGAGGATGCGCTCGGTCGTCCTGCGCACGTGCTCCATAGTGACCTCGGGTTTCCCCTCGTCCCTGAGCGCCTCGTGGACCATCAAAGCGATGTTATAGGCCTGGCCCGGCGGCAGACCGGTGGCCATTATTGAGGTCGCCATCAAGCCCTTGGAGTATGGCAGGCGGTGCTCCTCGTCCGCTATCACTATCTTCTGCAGTCTTTCAGGCATTTTCACCTATCATGCAACTATGCCATCGATTTCGTTTTGGAATGGATTTCAAAGGAACCGCTTACGGGCCGTCAGGCCCTGACTACCTCCTGGGGAATCTCTCCATGGCCAGCGCCACCAGGTGATCTATCTCCTCTTCCAGGTTTCCATCAAGGGAAACGGGAATGTTCTCAATATATATCAATTCCTTGCCCTGTCGCTCCGCGAACATGGACACTGTATCCACACCTGCCGCCTTCAGCTCCGTCACAAGCACCTCGGCTCCAGCCGCTCCCTCCAGGTCCTGCTCGAGCCCCCGCCTGTCAGCGAGGTTGGAACTTGCCCCCACCACGACAGCGCCATATTCCCTCGCGAGATGCCCGGCCTGCACATCTGCAACTTCCGGGGGCGCCGTGCTGGTCAGGAATATCTTCTTCCCCTGGAGGTCACCAATCGGCCTGGGCCTTAATACGGTCTTTACGACCTTTGCCCTGGGATTGATGGAAAGGATTCCATCTGTGACGCTACGCAGCTTATCGCTGGATACCAAGAAATCCTCACAAATTGTAACCACAACGACATCAGAAAGCAATAGCCGGTACCTCCCGAGGTATTCGAGCAGGTACTCACGGGGTTGAACGGCCGACGCGACCAGCAGGACAGCGTCAACGCCGACGGGCGGGATCGCCGCGCCGCTCCCCTCGAAAACCACGACGTCGCAGTCCCGCGAGCACGCGATAATCGCACCCTCCTCGACGTTTGAATAAAAGGGCTCGCCCGCCATCCCGCCGCCGCAGCGGCGGCAGCCCACCGATACGACGTTCGCCATCATGGCGTTCTCGAAATGGTCGCTCGCTGCGTGGAACCCCTGCTCTACCCTGCGCCTCAGATACGGGTCTCTTATCTGCTCCGGGACGGCTAGGAGCTCCGGCTCGGGCGGCCCTCCCCTTCCCATGGTGAGTACACAGGGACGCGTGCCTTTCTCGGCCAGGTGCCTCGTCAGGTACCCCGATACGGCCGTCTTTCCGACCCTTTTGCCCGAACCCCATACGCCAATCGAGGGCTTGCCGCAGATAAAAGGCCGGCGGGGAGCCTCGAAGTAGAAGTCGGCACCCCGGTAGGAGACCCCTCGCGCGAGGGCCTCCGATATAAGAGCGAACCTCTCCCTGTAGCCGAGTATCGGCTCGTCGGATAGATCCAGAACCACTTCCGCCGGATTGCCGGCTATGGCGCGCCTCAAGTCCTCGACGCCCCCGGAACCGGAATAGACAGGAACGTCGCGGTATGAAAGCCGGGAGACGTCCGCGAGCTTTTCCGTGCCGCCGAGGAATACGATCGCGGTAAGCAGATAGCCGGCCTCTCCCTCGAGGTAGCACAGCGCATCGCGAACCACGTCAGGGTAATGTTCTCCGTCCACGAGCGCAATCGCGAAAATGCCGCTACCGGTTTTTCTTTCCACTGGGTTCTCCGTATAAATGAAATGGCCCGATTAAATGACCAGCCGCTCCGTCGCAGAGGATTCCGTCGGGGAAGGCGGTTTCTTCTCAATCGGGAAAGAGATAACCTCGATGCTTTCCCCGAAGGGAAACTTCCTGGTCACAACACATCGCTCGGCATAGATGTCCACGATTTCATAGCAGGGCCTCGCGTAACCCCTCACCCTCAGCGAGGAGACCGTTCCAGCGTTCACCACGTATAAGTTCTCGAAATGCCAGGCGTGAGGGACGTGCTTGTGCCCGGACAGTACGAGGTCCACCCCCTGCTCGACCAGCAGTTGAAGGAAGTCGCCGGCGTCCTCGATGATGTTGCGCTCGCGCCCCGTGCCGGGCAGGGGTAGCAGGTGATGGTGAAGCGCCACTATCTTGAAATCATCGGGCTTTGTCAACTTGTCCACCATCCACCTGTAGTTCTGCCTCCCCAACCTGCCTTCGTTGAGGTCGGGCTGGGAAGAGTCGAGCGCGACCACGGTGACACCCGGAAGGTAGACGGCGCTGTTGCGCGAGCCGAACAAGTCCTCGAAGTGCACGTACCCGACGTTCCTCGAATCGTGGTTGCCCGGGACGACCGACATGGTCTCGCACTCGACGTTGTTAAGATAGGCACGGACCGCCGAGTACTGCTGGCGGAACCCCTCGTTGGTGAGGTCACCCGTGACCATCACGAGGTCCGGGTCCATGTCGTTTATCTCGACAATGGCCCGGTTCAAGAGATTAGAGACGAAGTGAAAAGAGCCGACGTGGATGTCCGAGATATGCACGATCCGCAGCCTGTGCTCTTGCCTGGTCGTTTCCACCGTTTTCCCTCTCGTATCGCGGAATCCTTGACGCACTTTATTCTACCCCAGAGACGGCCTCACCGCCTGCCGCCGTTTTCATTACCTCCTCAAACCGGCCACGGGCTATTGCCGGACAGGTGAGACATGAGCCTCCAGCCTTGCTCGAGATGGAACCGCCCCTCCCGTGCTTCCGCCTCCGAGAACGATGTCGAGCCACCCTCCGGTATGCCGACGCCGCACACGGCGAAAGGCACCGGCGATGGGTCGTGGGTGCGCGTGGATATAAGCGTCGGGTGGTCGGGACACACGAGAATGCGGAAATCGTCCTGCCCGGAGAGAAACTCCAGCACCGGTTTTACAACAGATGAATCGAACCGCTCGAGCGCCTTGACCTTTTCCTCTATTTCGCCGCTGTGCGAAGCCTCGTCCGGCGCTTCCACGTGGACGTAGACGAAGTCATCGCTTGAGAGTACATCGACCGCCGACCGCCCCTTCCCTGCGTAGTCGGTGTCGAGATAGCCGGTCGCGCCCGATACCTCGATCGGCCTGAGACCGATGAGCCTGCCAATCCCGTTGACCAGGTCCACCGCGCTTATGACCCCGCCGCTCAGACCGAACCGCTCCTTGAAAGGCTCTAACTCCATGCTCGCTCCCTGGCCCCAGAGCCATATCATGTCGGCCTTCGGGCGGCCGGCCGCGGCAAGGCGCTCGTTGACCTCAAGCCCGCGAAGAACATCGCGGGACCTCATCATGAGCGCGATGATGCGCTTGGAGCCGGGGCCCTCCGGCATGTTCCCCTCGAGAGGCTCACCGGTTATGTCGTGCGGGGCAGTACACACAAGCCCGCTGTAATCGCCCTCTATGAGCATGATATTGCGGTAAGACTTCCCCTGGTGAAATCTGGTTTGCGCGTCCCCGAGCTTTTCCTCGAGCGCCGCTATTATCTCGCCGGCCTCACGCTGGCCGATGTGCCCGGCGCTGTAATCGAGCATCCCCTCGCTGTCGGTCGAGACGAGGTTGCATCTGAAAGCCATCCACCCGGGGGGAACGGAAAGGCCGAGGTTCGCGGCCTCTATCGGGCCGCGGCCGCCGTAGTGCTCGGAGGGGTCGTAACCGAAAAGCGAAAGGTTAGCGACATCGCTCCCGGCAGGCATGCCGGCCGGCACCATGAGGGCGGTACCGGTGGTACCGAGCACCGCGACCCTGTCCATGTTGGGTGTGCTCGCGGCCTCGAGCGGCGTCTTTCCACCAAGCTGATCAAGCGGGAGGTCCGCGGCGCCGTCGGGCACGAGGACTGCGATCTTCATCTTCGGCAAATCTCAACCTTCCCTGGCTAGCACCTGGTCCAGGATCGCCTCTGGATCGAGCGGGACGACCGGCGGCTCTTCCGACTCCTTGATCGCCCTTTCGGGGTCCTTGAGGCCGTGGCCTGTCAGGATGCACACGGCGAGCACTCCGCTTTCGACATCCCCGCTGGACCTCGCCTTGATGAGGCCGGCCACCGATGCCGCCGACGCGGGCTCGACGAAGAGCCCCTCCTCGGATGCAAGGAGGTGGTAGGCGTCCAGTATCTCCCGGTCGCTCACCATGTCTATCTTTCCGCCGGAATCCTTTGCGGCGGCCTCTGCCCCTTTCCAGGATGCAGGATTCCCGATCCTTATTGCCGTCGCGATGGTCTCGGGCTCGGGGATGGGATGCCCGCGCACGATGGGGGCCGCCCCTTCGGCCTGGAACCCGAGCATCCGGGGAAGCGCCGATACCCGCCCCACATCCGCGTATTCCCTGTATCCCTTCCAGTAAGCGGTGATGTTGCCGGCGTTCCCGACTGGGATGGCGTGCACGTCCGGCGCGCGCCCCAGCCTGTCGCAAATCTCGAACGCCCCGGTCTTCTGGCCCTCGATCCTGTAAGGGTTGAGGCTGTTCACCAGCACGATCGGGTTTTCCTCGGCTACCCTGCGCACCACGGAGAGCGCGTCGTCGAAGTTGCCTTCAACGGCGAGCACCCGGGCGCCGTGCATCAGCGCCTGCGACAGCTTGCCGAGTGCTATCGCGCCCCTCGGTATCAGGACTACGCACTGGAGTCCTGCCGCCGCTGCGTAGGCCGCCGCAGACGCGCTGGTATTACCGGTGGAAGCGCATATCACGGCATTTGCGCCTTCCTCCAGCGCCTTGCTTATCGCAACCGTCATCCCGCGGTCCTTGAACGAACCGGTCGGGTTCGCCCCTTCGTATTTCAAGTAGACCTCCGCGGAAAGCATCTCGGAAAGGTAGCGCGCGCGGATAAGGGGTGTGTTGCCCTCGAGGAGGGTCACCACGGGCGTGCCCTCGCTCACGGGAAGTCGCTCCCGGTATTCCTCTATGACCCCGCGCCAGCGGGGCCAGTCGCCTCCGGCCTCGAAACTCACAAGACCTCCTGGGCGGACTCTCTAGCCCGACTCGACCCTGATAACGCTCGGTACCTCCAGCACGACATCAAGCCCCTCGAGGCCTTCCCTTGCGGCCCGGAAGTTACGCTCCATGACCTCGTGGGTGATAAGCACGATCTGCGCCTGGTCGCCGATGCCTTTCTGGACTACGCTCTCGAGGCTCACCTGGTTGTCACCGAAGACCCCGGCGATCTTGGCGAGGACTCCCGGCCGGTCAACCACCCGCAGCACCATGTAGAACCGGGTGACGACATCCTCCATCGACTTCACCTCGCCCGGCCTCGACCAGTAAGAACGGTCCGAGACCGTGGGACTTCCCAGGTCCCTCACGATGTTGACCACGTCCCCCAGTATAGCGGTGGCGGTAGGAAGGGGACCGGCGCCCTGGCCGAAGAACATCAGCTCTCCCACGGATTCGCCGATGACGAAGACGGCGTTGAAGTTTCCCGATATGCTGGCGAGCGGGTGTCCGAGAGGTATCATCGTGGGATGCACGCGCGCGGAGATGCCGTCGTCCTCCGCGGAGGCGATAGCCAGGAGCTTCACGGCATACCCGAGCTCCCTCGCGTTATCGAGGTCATCCGGCCTGATGTCCCTGATGCCCTCCCGGTACACCTGGTCCGCGGTCACGCCCACCTTGAATGCTATCGAGCAGAGTATCGCGAGCTTGCTCGCGGCGTCGGCGCCCTCCACGTCGGCAGACGGGTCGGCCTCCGCGTACCCGAGCTTCTGAGCCTCGGCGAGGGCCTCGGCGTAGGTGCTTCCCTCCTCGCTCATGCGGGTGAGGATGTAGTTCGTCGTCCCGTTGACGATGCCCATTATCTTCTCAACGTTGTCGCCGCCCAGCGATTCCTCGAGCGGGCGGATCAACGGGATGCCGCAGCCCACGCTGGCCTCAAACCGCACCTGCGAATCCGCCTTCGCTGCCGCCTCCATCAGCTCGCGGCCGTGGTTGGAGACGAGCTCCTTGTTCGCGGTGACCAGATGCTTCCCGCGGCTCAAGACCTCGAGCGTGATGGCGCGCGCTGGTTCCACCCCGCCCATGACCTCGATAAATATATCGATTTCCTGGTCATCGGTGAGGGCACCTGCGTCGGTCACCATCAGGCTCCTGTCAGCGGGGAACGGGCGGCTCTCGTCGAGGTCCTTTACGAGTATGCGCACTATCCGCAGTGGACGACCCGCCGCCTCGGCGAGCTCCGCCTTGTTCTTCTGCATCAGGTGGAAAACCCCCGACCCGATGGTCCCGCACCCGAGCAGTCCTATGTTCACCTGTTGCTTTGATTTACTCACTTTTCGCTTCTCCTTGAACTTCTATCCTATCGTAATCGCCTGTACTGAGAAATTAGTCCTTGATCAGACACTACCCAGGGATGTCTAAACAGGCGACGCTTCTTCCCGCAACCTGTCCCAGAGTTTCTCGATATCGAGCTCCTTTATCCAGTGCTTCAGATAGTCCATATCAAGATTCTTAAATTGTACTTCAAACACCCGCAAAGCATCCGTGATCTGCTTTTCGCTTCCGCCCGCCAGCTTGGCCCACTTGAGTTTCACAAGTATAGTGTCCTCAGCGCTTGACATATACAGCCTCGTTCCCAGAACCTCTTCTTCATATCGCCGCGAAAAACGCGACCGGTCAAATGGTTCATCCGTGAGTACCCAGAAATCGACCTTCTCTCCTTCTTTCACATCAATCAGGTTGAACATGCCCTGGCTCCTGATAGCATCGATAATGCTGTCTTGCTCCAAGTAGAACTCCTGCGGCGGGTAAGCCTCGACGAGCTTGCTCGCCTGCGATTCCTGAATAGCAATAACAATGTCTATATCATGTGTCGTTCTTGGTTCACCCTGCAGGCTCGACACAAGAGCTCCCGTCACCATGTATTCGATTCCCGCGGCCTCAAGGGTGCCGATGACCCTTCTTACCAGTTCCTGTTGTGACATAAGTCAATTCGCTCCAGGTATATCCTGTGGATCTCCTCTTCGGACTTGTCGGGGAATCTCCTGTGTAACCCGTGAAGAAAGAGCTGTCTTGAGAACTCGGTCATCTCGAATGCCTTAAGCAGCCTTCGCTCCGGTGTCATCCGACGCAGCGCTTCTATGTAGACAGCGTGCGCTTTCCACTCTCCAGCGTCTATTCCTCATCACCATCCTTTGCCAAGAGGGGGGTCAGGTCTTGTTTTATGCGTTCTCGCTTTTCCCCCGATTACTGCATTGCAACGCATTAAACAAGACCTGACCCCCTACTATGCTATACTATGCTGCGCTTAAAAACGAACGCGCAGGAGAGTGGAATTGCAGCCTGTTTTGCAGCTTGCACTTGACTTCGTTGACCTCGAGCGGGCCGTGGAAGTGTGCGGTGAAGCGGTCGAGGGCGGCGTCGACTGGATAGAGGTCGGGACCCCACTCATCAAGAGCGAGGGCCTCAACGCCGTGCGCGTTATGCGCGAGAACTTCCCCGACTATAAAATCATCGCCGACATGAAGACCATCGACGCGGGCCGGACAGAGGTGGAGTGCGCGGCCAAGGCCGGCGCCAACATCATCGACGTCCTCGGCACCGCCTCCGACGCCACCATCTCTGAATGTGTCGATGCCGCAAACAACTACGGGGCCGAGATAGTGGTGGACATGATAGAGGTGAAGGATCCCGTCGCCCGCGCGCGGGCGGCCGAGGCAGCAGGCGCGAACTACATCGCGGTCCATACCGCCATCGACGTGCAGATGACCGGCGGCGACCCCTTCTCCGTCCTCAAGCACGTCTGCCAGTCGGTGAACATACCGGTCGCCTGCGCGGGAGGCATCAACTCCGAGACCGCCGCGCAGGCCGCGGCGCACGGGGCGGCCATCGTCATCGTGGGGGGCGCCATAATCAAGTCCAGGGACGCCCACGCCGCAGCCGCGGAGATCAAAGAGGCGATGCTGTCGGGAGTCCCCAGGGCCACCACCCTCTACAAGCGAGTCGACGAGGGCAGTATCCGCGAGGCCCTCCAGAAGGTCTCTACGGCCAACATCTCGGACGCCATGCACAGGAGCGGCGACCTTGCCGGCCTCCGCCCCGTCGTCCCCGGCGTGAAGATGGTCGGCCCGGTCGTGACGGTGCGCACCTACCCCGGTGACTGGGCGAAGCCTGTGGAGGCCATCGACGTCGCCGATGAAGGCGAGGTCATAGTCATAGACGCGGGAGGGAGCGGCCCGGCGATGTGGGGCGAGCTCGCGACACACTCGGCGATCCAGAAAAATATCGCGGGCGTCGCGGCGGACGGCGCCGTAAGGGACACCCCCGAGATAATCCAGCTCCGCTTCCCCGTATGGGCAAGCATCGTGATGCCCACGGCGGGCGAACCGAAGGGGTTCGGCGAGATAAACGTCCCGATAAAGATAAGGGGCGTGAGGATCCATCCCGGGGACTGGGCGGTCGGCGACGACGACGGTGTCGTCATAATCCCCAAAGCGCGGGGCCCCGAGTTCGCGAACCGGGCGATGGACGTTCTCGAGAAAGAGAACCGCCTGCGCGGCGAGATCCAAAGGGGCAGGACCCTGAGCCAGGTCGCCTACCTCGAGAAATGGGAGAAGAAGAAGTGAGGTGCAGCTAGGGACAGTGCCGGAACCTTACTACCGAGAAGAACCTTCCACCTTCCTCCAAGCGACCTTCCGCATCCTAGACTCGATTGCGCGGAGGATAGTCGACTTCATGCCTCTGGGCCGCAGCATAAGGAACGTAGTGCGGTCGAAGCCGGAGGGCCTCATCGGTTGGGAGCATGTCCGCGAGATCGCGTTCGCCACGCTCGAGCTACAGCGGGAAAAACCGGAATACATTTCTCACTACATGACCGAGCAGTACCAGAACATGCTCCTGGCCGCCCAGCGCCACGTGGCGGACTATACCGGGCTCCACGCCGAGGGGCTCCCCTCTACCGTCGAGGTATTCGGCCAGCCGGACTGGATCGACGCGAACATCCCTTCGTTCCGGTTCCTCTTCGAGCCGATAAGCGAAAAGTACGTCGGGGCTCTGGGCGACCTCGGCGCTAACCAAGCGACCAGCGCCAAACGATTCGCGCACACGCTCCTGACGATCCAGGTCGGCGTAATAATGGGCTACCTCTCCCGCAACGTGCTGGGGCAGTTCGACCTGTCACTCCCCGAGCCGGAAAAGGGCGGCAAGCTCTACGTGGTCGAGCCGAACATGAACAGGGTCCAGCTCCAGATGGGCTTCGACCCCCGCGAGTTCCGCCAGTGGATAACCATGCACGAGGTTACCCACTCGTTCGAGTTCCACTGCAACACCTGGCTCAGGGAATACCTCTCTTCCTCGATGCAGGAGTACCTGAGGAGCATCAACCTGCGCGGAATCCCCCGGCCGGACATCCTCCGCAACCTGAGGCATAGCGAGATCAAGAGAAATGACGCGATGGGGGCGGGCGGCCTCATCTCGATCATATCGACCCCCGAGCAGAGGGAGATACTGAACCGCCTCCAGGCGATCATGTGCGTGCTCGAGGGGTACTCGAACCACGTGATGGACCACGTCGGCAAAGAGCTGCTGCGCACCTACGCCACCATGAAGGAGCGCTTCGAGCGCCGCAGGGAGACCAGGAGCGCGGCGGAGAGGCTCTTCCAGCGGCTGATTGGCATCGAACTCAAGCTCCAGCAGTACCGCCTTGGGCAGGCGTTCGCCGAGGCCGTCGTGGAGCAGGAGGGAATCGCTTTCCTGAACCAGGTCTGGCAGAGGCCGGACAGGATGCCGACCATCGACGAGATAACGCATCCCGTTGACTGGATAGAGCGGATGAAGCAGTAGCGGGGTCAGGTCTTGTATCGTGAATTCATATTTAGGCCGGGCTTTTGCCCCGGTTCTCCAATCCCGGCCTGAGAGGCCGGGCTTAATAATGGTCAAGAATTCACGATTCGAGACCCCATCCTCACTCGTTTACCCTGAAGCTGCTGATGATGGAATCGAAGACCGGGAGGTTCGCATCGAACTGCGACGCCTGGCAGTGGCAGTTCAAGCCGTAGACGTGCTTGCTCCCCTGGGCCACGGCCTGGATCGATTTCAGTTGAACGGTCTTGTCACCGCTCTTGTACTCCCAAGTGTACGTCCTCCGCGCGCCCTGCTTGTCTCCGAATGAATAGGGGCTGAACATCTCGGAATCGGGCTTTCCCTCCGCTTTAAGAACGCCGTTCAGGTAATCGATGTTGGCGCTTTCAAAGTCGGTCATTACGATGGCGAAGCGCGGCGGGTAATCTGCCCCGTCCGGCGCGATGAAGCCCACGAGCGCCCCGTCAAGCGTCTTGGTGTCGGCCTGCTCCCAGCCGTCCGGGTAACGGATGGAGAAGCGCCCCGCGGGGTCGGCATACTCCTGCATCCCCTGGCTCTTTTCGGACCCTCCCTTCGCGACCGTGAAGCTGGCCCCCGGCCCCTGCTTCCCGGCTATGGAGAGCTCGACCCTGTAAGCTCCGAGCGCCCATCCACCGGCCGGCCTGTCGAGGTAAAAGGCAACGTTCCCGCTCGCGGTTATGAACTTCCCAGTCGAGGCGCCGATCAGATCTTTGAACTTCCCCCCGGACCTCCCCACGAGTTTGCCGCCTTGATACCAGCGCGATTCGAGCACAGTGTCCTCGAAGGCGCGCGCATAGGCGCAGCAGTAGACGCGCTCCTGCCGGTCACTGAAACTGGAGGTCTTCTTGAGAGGCTTGCCGGTTTTTACCTCCACCTTCGAGGCCATCGTGACGTTCGAGACCTTCACAGTCCCGAACCGTACCACGCCGGCAAGGAAGACCACACCCAGCGCGACAACAGCGGCCACCACGAGGGCGGGGATAACGATAGCCCATGTCTTCCTCGCGTCATTCACCCGTTAATCCCCCTGCCGCAGCATCAGCCCTGGCCGCCCTGCGGAAGGCAGTTCCAGGACTGGAGCATGAATCCGCTTTCCTCTTTGTAGGAGAAAAGGCCGACGGAACCGTTGTCTAGCCCGAGCTTCCAGAACCAGCCGGACTCCACGCCCATCATGACGATGAAGCATACTTTCAGCACGGCCAGGTGGCTGACGGCCGCCACCGTCCCGCCGGGGTTCTCGCGAACGATGCCCAGCAGCGTCGGCTCGAGCCTCGAGCGTACATCCAGCATGCTCTCGCCGCCCGGGAAGGTGAACCCGCCCGGGTCGCTTATCCAGCTCTCGAGCATGTCCTCGCCGAACTTCTCCCGTACCTCCTCGACGGTGAGGCCCTGCCATTCGCCGTAGTCGATATCGATAAGGCCATCGTTTATGACTACGCCCGCGTTGGTCTCGCCCGCGATTATCTCGGTCGTCTCAACGGCCCGCCTTACTGGGCTTGTGTGGACAGTGCCGATACCGAGGCCTGAAAGCAGGCGCGCGGCGCCCTGCGCTTCCAGGCGCCCCTGCTCGTTCAGCGGGGCGTCGCTCATCCCCCTGAAGCGCCTGTCACGGTTCAAGTCGGTCTCGCCGTGTCGCACCAGATATAGTCTCGAGGGTTCTTTCATGTTACCTGGAGGATAAAGAGTTCATGCCCGGGCGGCGGGTCGCCGAAATCAAGACGCCTGGTCGGCCATGTCCTTCGCCCGCGCTTCCCTGTAACCGATTATCGCGAAGTAGATCGCGCGGTCGAAGTAGAGTACCACCTTGTTGTTGAGCTCGAGCGCCTGGTACAGTGCGAGCCTGGTGGTCATGAGGCCCCCCTCCAGCAGGTGCAGCCACAGGTAGCGCTTGATGAGGACGAGCGTCATCACTACCTCTTCCATCCTGAAGTGCTTCCAGTACAGCTGCTCGCCGAAGCGGTGGTAGGTCTCCTTGACCTCGTGGCCGTGTGTCCGCATGAGCCAGTAGCCGAGCTTTCTATAGACGTCGGTAGCCATCTTCAGGGCATCTTCCTCGGATATCCCGTCGACGCTCGGCGTGTAGCTCGAGTCTTTGACCTCTCGGTACCAGGTCTTCGCGATCTTGTCTGAATCGTTCTCGATTATTTCAACGAGTTGTCCGGTTAGCACCGGGCCGTCGAAATCTTCTCGTATTTCCATATCACCAGATTATCAATCAGCAGCGATGACCAAGTCAAACCGGAAGGCCGTCAGGTGGCGCACTCCGAGGCGCTGCCTGAAGCGACTTCGAGCGCATGTGGAACCGCCGGCAGAACGACCTCGAGGCACTCCCGCGCCCCCCTGGGGCTCCCCGGAAGGTTGATTATGAGCGTCTGTCCGGCGAGGCCGCATACTGCCCTCGATATCATCGCGTGCGGGGTGACCTTGAGGCTCTCCGCCCTCATCGCCTCGGCCATGCCGGGAACCTGTCTGTCGATAACCGCAAGTGTAGCCTCCGGGGTCACGTCCCTGGGGGAAAGCCCGGTGCCGCCCGTGGTAACGATGAGGTTGAAGCCCTTGCCGCATAGTTCATCCAGGAGCCCCGTGAGCGCGAGAAGGTCGTCGGGGATTAACTCGGCGCGGGTGACCTCGATACCGGCGCCCTCGAGCATCTCGCGCACCACCCGCCCGCTCTTGTCCTCGCGCTCCCCCGCGGAGCCCTTGTCCGATACCGTCACCACGGCCGCGCTGTGTTTCCTGTCCTTATCAGCAGACAACGACATCATCCCCAACAGAGACCCGGCCGCCCTCGACCACGACGGCGAATATCCCCTCACGGGGCATCACGCAGTCGCCGGCTTGATAATAAATAGCGCAGGGCTCGGTGCACTCCTTGCCGATCTGGCTCACCTCGAGGAGCGCCGCTCCTCCCACCTTCAAGCGCGTCCCAACCGGCAGGGATACAAGTTCTATCCCCTGGGTCGTGAGGTTCTCCGCGAAGTCGCCCGGCCAGACGTCGAGACCCCTGTCCCTCATCTTTTCGATGCTCTCTACCGCGAGAAGGCTCACCTGGCGGTGCCAGTCGCCGGCGTGGGCGTCGTCCTCCAGCCCGTGCCCATCTACCAGGAGGCAGTCCCCGACGTCGCTTTTCTTCACGCCGGTAGTCTCGGATATATTGACCGATATTATCTTGCCGCTTGCCGTTATTCCCTCTGCCATGTTCCCGACTTTCCCCCCGACTTGTAGATTAGCCGCACCGACGTTATCTCCACACCCCGCTCGACTGCCTTGCACATGTCGTAGATGGTGAGCGCCGCGACCGCCGCCGCCACAAGCGCCTCCATCTCGACACCGGTGCGATCGGTAGCGAGCACCCGCGACTCCACCCTTATCCTCGAGCCTTTCGCATCGACCTCGAAGCCGACCTCGACCGTATCGAGCCTCAAGGGGTGACAGAGCGGTATCAAGTCGGGTGTCTTCTTTGCCGCCGCTATCCCGGCTATCCGCGCCGTAGAAAAAACGTCACCCTTAGGCAGGCTTCCGGACGTGATGAGCTCGAGGGTCTCGGGGCTCGCCGAGACCCACGCCTCCGCGCGCGCCTCGCGCCTGGTCACATCCTTGTCCCCGACATCCACCATCCTCGCCCTTCCAGACTCGTCAAGGTGCGACAGTGATTCGTCAGCCACCGCTATCCCCCTATCCTCGACATGTGGTCCGTGATCCTCGAGTGCGCATCCACCGGGGGTTTCTTGTGTCCCTCCCTGCGCTTCCTCTCCAGTTCACCCTCTATTATCTCACGGAGGCGGGAAAGGTCCGCCCCGCCGCGTATCTCTCCTCTTATATCAACTCCGTCATGGTCGAAAAGGCAGGTCCTCATGCGGCCCTCCGCGGATATCCTCAGCCGGTTGCACCCCGGGCAGAAGTGGCAGGTGACGGGCGATATGAAACCTACAGTCCCGAGAGCGCCCTCAAGACGATAATAATCCGCGGGACCCCAACCCTCCGGCGAATCGACCTCCTCGAGCTCGCCAGAGCGCTCGAGCTTGCTTCGTATCTCATCGCCCGAGATGAACCATTTCCCGTTCTTCGCGCCGAAGTAGGGCATGTACTCGATGAACCTCACGTGGACGGGTACACTCCGGGCAAGCTCCGCGAAAGGCGCGGGGTCGTCGTTTATGCCCTTGAGTACGACGACGTTCAACTTAACCGGTTCAAGTCCCACCTCGATAACCCTCTGGAGCCCCTCGAGTGCCTCCTCCAGGCGGCCCGTGCGGGTGAGCATCCTGTAGGTCTCGGGGTCGAGGCTGTCGAGGCTTATGTTGACGCGGCTGAGCCCCGCCTTCTTGAGCTCTTCCGCGTACCTGGCCAATAGAACACCGTTAGTAGTCATTGAGAGCCTTAAGTCCGGGTCGATCTCGGAGAGCACCCGGACGAAATCGACCGCGCCTTTTCGCACGAGCGGCTCGCCGCCAGTCAGCCTTATCCTCCGTATCCCGCAGGAGACCGCAGCCTTTGCGAACAGCTCGAGCTCCTCATAAGACATGATGTCGTCATGCCCGAGCGCCTGGATCCCCTCCTCGGGCATGCAGTACATGCAGCGGAGGTTGCACCTGTCGGTTATCGATATCCTCAGGTAGTCTATTTCCGGACCCATTCCATCACTTGCCTTCCAGAGGGACCATTTCCCCCGCATGCGACAGGTCATATCCTCCAAGCGCCTCGACCTCGCCGCGAAACCCGGGATCGGCCAGGACTCCGACGAGCGCCTCGAACCCGGGCGTCTCCATGAAGAAACGAAGGCCCAGGAGCTCATAGCGCTCAGCCGCGACAGGGATGAACTCGAGCTTGAGCGCGCGGGCCGCGGCAAGGACACCGATTCCCACGTCGGCCGTCCCTCCCGCGACGGCGGCGGCGACCGCCGTGTGCGTGAACATCTCGCGTTCGAACCCGTATATATCAACCGGCCTCATGCCCGCGCCCTCCAGCAGGTAATCGAGCAAAAGCCTCGTCCCGGAGCCCTTCTGGCGGTTGATAAACGAAACGCCCGGCCTTGCGAGGTCCTCTATTCCTTTGATCCCCTTCGGGTTCCCGGGGGGCACCATCAGGCCCTGGGTCCGCTCGCACATGTGCATAAGGAAAACGTCTTTGGACGAAACCTGGCGCAGTATATAAGGGACGTTGAACCGGCCGGTCTCGGTGTCCAGGAGATGCACGCCGGCGATGTGCGCCTGACCCTCTTTTATCGCCATAATGCCCCCCATGCTCCCAACGTTCACACTGGCGAGGGAGAGCCGCGGGTCCACCTGCCTTATCCGGCCCGCGAGCAGGTCGAGCGAGACGTCGTGGCTGCCGACGGCCAGGATCGTGCCGTCAACGTCGATATCCGGGTCCTGGAGCCGGACGTCTACCCCTGCGCCCCGCTCAATCCCCTCGCTCTCGGCCGGGATCCTGATGACGCCGTCAGAGCGGACGAGCGACATCGAGACGCCCGAGCCCCTCGGGAGGGGCACGGCCACGAGCTCTTCGTTCACCCGTCCGATTTTCACCTGCACGAACTCGTCGAAGCCCGGCGTTGAAAACACCTTGCGTGCAAGCCTGGCCCTCATTGTCCCGGCAGGCCGCCGTGTGAGCCCCAGGAATGCCGTGATAAGCGGCCTCAAGAACTGCTCAGCGCCGCGCCAGTTGGCGACCGGGAAACCGGGAAGACCGATCACCGGCTTCCCGCGGGCCGCCCCCAGGACCACGGGCTTTCCCGGGCGAATCGCCACCCCGTGCACCGCGACGGCCCCCAGCTCCTCGATTATGGACTTAGTGTAGTCCTCCCTCCCGGCCGAGGTGCCGGCGTTGACGACAACGGCGTCCGCGGTCTCGAGCGCCATTTCGACAGCGCTCGTGATCAACCCGCGGTCATCGGGAATGAGGTCCATCCTTACGGGCTCGGCGCCCGCCGCCCTCGTAAAAGAGGCGAGCACCCACGAGTTGCTCTCCATCACCTTCCCGGGCTTTACATCACCCGGGTCCTCCACGAGCTCTGTGCCGGTCGGGATTATGGCGATGACCGGCCTCCTGCGCACGGGGACCTCTGTAAAGCCAGCGTTGAGCAGCGCGCCGATATCAACGGGGCGGATAAGATGCCCGCGCGGCAGGACGAACTCCGTCTCCACTATGTCCTCGCCGAGCGGCCTCACGTTCTGCCAGGGGGAGGCGGGCTTTATTATCTCGAATATGCCGGGCTCGACCTCGTTCAGGTCCTCCACCATGATGACTGCATCAGAACCCGCCGGAATGGGGTCACCGGTGTCAATGAGTTCCACGTTGCTCCCGAGTACGATCCTCGCGGGGCTCGCCTCTGTCGCGCCGTACGTGTCGGAAGCGAACACGGCCACGCCGTCCATCGCCGAGGAGTGAAAAGGCGGCGAGGAGATCTTCGCGAAAAGGGGCTCTGCGACGACGCGGCCCGCGGCCTCGCCGGTCGCAACCTCCTCCGCCTCGGTGGGGAACCTCACGCCATCCTCGCGGCACAGCGCGAGCCAGCGCTCAAGCGCTTTATCCAGCGGCACGTTCTCGAGGTAGATGTTTCTTTCCATCCTCATCACTTATTCCAGCAGTTCAACTATCACGCGCTCGCCCTGCTCCAGACCCTCTGAGCCCTCCGGTATCCTCACCTGCCCCTGCGCTCGCGCCAGCGTGCCTATGAGGCTCGATTTCCCTGCCACCGGCACTGCCACCAGCTCGCCTTCCCGCTCTTCCAGCGTGACCGGGACGAGGTCAAGTCTCCCCGGGTCAGACGCGACCGACCTGCCGAGTACCGCCTCTACGAGGCGCGCCGATTTCACCCGGTCCAGCGCCTCTCCCCTCAGTGTCTTCAGCACTGGCAGGAACACCTCGCGGAATACCGCAAGGGCGGAAGCCGGGTTCCCCGGAAAGCCGAGCACGGGCTTGCCTTCACAGACCGCTATCAGGGTCGGCTTTCCGGGCTTGAGGTATATCCCGTGGGCGAGCAGGCCAGGCTTCCCGAGCTCTTGGATGACGTCGACCGTGACGTCCCGGACCCCGACAGAGCTCCCCCCGCTTATGATGAGCGCGTCACACTCGGAAAGGGCGCCCCGGGCAACCTCCAGCAGGCGCCCGTAATCGTCCTCGACGATGCCGTACATCCTCGAAACGCAGCCGGCCTGCTCCAGGCCGGCTGCGAGCGCGACGGAGTTAACATCCCTTACCTGGCCCGGCCCGGGCTTCTCGTCAGGAGGCACCAACTCGTTACCGGTCGATATTATCCCCACGACCGGCAGTACAAAAACCGAAATCCTGGTGATGCCGAGGCCTGCGAGCGCGCCGATGTGCGGCGGGCCTATGACCTGACCCTCCTCCAACAAAAGCGCGCCTTTCGCGATATCATCGTCGCGCCGCACGATGTTCTCGCCGGGCGCCACACCTTTCACGACCTCAACTGTTGCAACAGTGATGCCAGCCACCTTTGCAGGCACCTTTGCAACAGTGACCTCGGTGTTCTCGACCATCAGGACAGCATCGGCTCCGGCCGGTAACACGCCTCCTGTCGAAATCCGCAGCGTCTGCCCCGGCCCGACCTTCATGGTGCCGGGCGCCCCCATCGGCACCTCTCCGACAAGCTCCAGGTACGCGGGCTGGCCCTCTCCGGCGCCGAACGTATCGGAGGCGCGGACCGCGAAGCCGTCCATGCTCGAGCGCTCGAACCCGGGTAAATCCTCCGGAGACTCGACATCCCTCGCGGCGACCCTTCCCAGGGCTTCAATCGCATCTACCTCTTCAACGGGAGGCTCCCGGCCGGAAAGCGCTGCAAGAAGCGTGCCGACTGCTTCCTCGAGATGTACGAGCTTCAAAAAACCTTCCGGCAACCTTTGTACTCCCTTTCAAATCACGTGAACCGCGGTCGCTTTGAAGCGAACGCCGGCGTCGGAACCAACCTCGAGGCCGAGCTCCTCGAGCGACCTGCTGGTGACGAGAGCCCTGACCGGGAACGGGCAGTCCACTGTGACGTAGGCGGTCGGTCCCTGGGCCTCGACCCTCGAAACGCGCCCCACGAGCGCGTTCCTGCTGCTCGCCTTAGAATCCACCTCGGCCGCGGGCACGAGCGTCACGTCCTCAGACGCAGGCCGACCGTGACTGCCTCACCCGCACAGCTGTCAGTTACCACCTCGATGATCTCTCCATCCACTGTAACCTCAACAAGACCACCTTCGGATGAAACGACGGTCCCGCCGTAGATGTTCTCCATGCCCACGAACCGCGCAACGAACTCGCTCTCAGGCTTCTGAAAGACCTGCTTCGGCGTACCTGCCTGGACTATCTTCCCTTCGTTCAGCACCATGATGCGGTCGCCCATGCGCGCGGCTTCCTCGTGGTCGTGCGTCACGAACACGGAGGTCAGGCCCTTCTCCTTGAAGATGTCCCTTACCTCTGACTGAAGCCGGCGCCTTATGAGAAAGTCGAGGTCCGAGAAAGGCTCGTCGAGATAAATGATCTCCGGCTCGACGACGAGCGCCCTCGCGAATGCCACCCTCTGCGCTTCTCCTCCCGAAAGCGTCGCGACATCCTTGGCGTTCAGCCCGGTAAGGCCCAGCAGCTCGAGCGCCTCATCGACGCGCCGCTTTATCTCCTGTTGAGGAAGCCTCCGCACCCCGAGCCCGAAGGCAACATTCTTTTCAACAGACATCTTGAACAGCAACGGGTCCTGGAAGAGCATCACCATCCGACGGCGGACCTCGAGACCGTGGCTACCGGAAACGCTGCTAACATCTTCTCCTTTGAACATTATCTCGCCCGATGTGGGCGGCTCCAGCAGGTTGAGAAGGCGCAAAAGGACGCTCTTTCCCGCGCCGCTCGGCCCCAGGAAGACAAGGATCTCCCCCGGGTCAACCACAAGGTGCTCGACATCGAGGACGACCCTGCCGTCGTATGCCTTTTTCAACTGGCTGGTTTCGACTATAGGCTCCAAACGTCAATCCCCTCGCATGGCCAACCTTCTCGCAAGCCCGATCCTTATCCCGCCCTCCTGGTACCTCGTCAGGATGACGTTAATAACGATCGCCAGAAGGAGAAGTACTATTCCCTCCGCGAGCGCGAGCTGGTAGTTGCCCTGCCGGGTCTGCAACACTATGTCCGTTGTCATCACCCTGGTTGAGCCCTTTATGTTACCACCGACTATCATGACCGCACCCACCTCGGATATCACCCCCCCGAAGCCCGCGATTACCGCGGCGACCAGACCCGCGCGCGCCTCGCGCAACTTGACGAGCACCGACTGAATGCGCGTGGCGCCGAGGCTCCTCGCCTGCAGTCCGAGCCGCGGGTCCACTCCTCTCATCGACGCATGCGTTAACCCGGCTATGATCGGCGCCGCCAGGATGACCTGCACTATCACCATGGCGGTAGGTGTATATATGAGGTTCATGCTGCCGAGCGGGCCACTCCTGGCGAGCACCAGAAAGGTGAAAACGCCTACCACGACCGGGGGGAGGCCCATGAAAGTGTGCACGATCACGAGAATGACACTCCTGCCGGTGAAGCTGTACTCGGACAGCAAGACGCCAAGGGGTATGCCGATGACTGTCCCTATCACGGTCCCTATCCCGGATACAATGAGGGAAAGAAACAGTACCCTGTAGAAATCAGGGTTGAAGCGCACTATCAGCAGGAACGCTTCCTTGAACGCATTCAGTATCGTGCTCATCTAACCCCGTCCTGTTGCTCCTGCCTTAGCCCGGTCTAAGACTCCTTGTAAGATCCCATGCCCCTCGTCTGGCCAACGGCGTTCGGGTGGAAAAGGATTATTCCGTTTTTCTTGTAGGCGCCGATCAGGGCCTGCCCCTTCTTGCTCGTCATGAACTCGACGAAATCGCCCGCTCCCTTCGTGTTCAGCCTGAGCCCGGGATGCTTCTGCGGGTTTACCACGATAACGCTGTACGGGTTCTTGAGCTGCTTGTCGCCCTCCAACAGGATGGCGATCTGCAGCGTGTCCTTCCTTGCCAGGTATGTCGCCCGGTCGCTCAGGGTGTAGCCCTGCTTCTGGTTGGTCACCGTTATGGTCTCGCCCATGCTCTGCCCTGTCTGGATGTACCATGGCTGACCTTTGGGGTCTACTCCGGCCGCGGCCCAGAGCTTCAGCTCTTTTTTGTTGGTGCCCGAGTCGTCACCCCTGCTCACGAATGTGGCGCCCGCGGCGGCTATCTTCTTGAACGCTTCAACGGCGCTCCTGCCGCCTTTTATGCCGGCCGGATCCGCCTGAGGCCCGAGAATGATGAAGTCGTTCCACATAGTCTCGACCCGCGCAAGGCCGAAGCCGCTCTTGACAAAAACCTCTTCGTCAGACTTCGCATGGACCAGCAGCACATCCGCGTCGCCTCGCTCCCCCATCTTCAAAGCCTCCCCGCTTCCTACAGCGATAGGCTTGACCTTCACGTTATATTCCTTCTCGAACTCCGGCAGCAGGTAGTCGAGCAGTCCGGTGTCTGCGGTACTGGTAGTCGTCGCCAGCGTAAGACTCGTCGGCTGGCTTCTACCGCAGCCGGCCACCACAACAACAGAAAATACAAGCGCAATCACCATCAGAAAAACAGCTACACTCTTTACCTTCACCTTGTACTCCTTTCAGGTCTCTCCTTTCCAAACACGGGAGGCCCGGCCGTTTCCCGCCGAACCCTGTCGCCCCCGGGCCTTGGCCCTCGCTTTAGGCCCTTCGGGTCGGAGAAGCATCCTTTCTCTTCTATCACCCCCAATCAAAAAAACCTGCCGCTTGAAAAGGCAGGTTGTCTCGATTTCCTCTCCTTTCCAAGTACGGGAGGCCCGGCCGTTTCCCGCCGAACCCTGTCGCCCCCGGGCCGTAGCTCTCGCTTTAGGCCCTTCGGGTCGGAGATTCTCGCTATTCTTCTTTACGCGCCTATTCAACCACCGGGCGCGATGTCAGTCAAATCAAACCAGTCAGCGCCATTCTGCCCGGCTCTGCGGGCTGGCAGCGCTCGAAGTGCCCGAAGCCTGGAACTTGATCGGCCACGGGCGGAAGCTTATCAGGAATGCGACCGTACCCGTGATGAAGAAGAGCACCAGCCACATGGTGGGCAACTGCTTAACGAACTGCGTCAGCGCGTGGTGCAAGTTATCCATGGGCCCAACCGGCAGCTTGATTATGTCGGGGAACCAGACGTCGAGCATGTAAACCAGTATCCGCCCCACGCACAAGAAGAACATGGATATGCCTGCCGCGATGAGCCCCAGCTTCCAGCTGAAGTGGCGGCCCGAGGCGAACACCACCACGAGTCCGACGGCTACCCCGATCAGCCAGCCGATGATGCCGTACTCCCGATGCCGCCACCATGCCAGGCCCGCGTATGCGCCCGCCCCTGCGGCACCCGCAAGCAGGCCCCACAGCACCGCCTTCCAATATGACGGCGTCTCTGTCAACATCCCGTCGTACTCGTCAGGCGCCTGCAGCGCCACCGGGATTTCATGCCGTGGGCGTTGTTGTTTCTCGGGCGCAACAGGCTTTTCCACAACAGGGGCCGGCGGCACCTCGACCTTTGGAGGCTCGACCTTCGGTGCCGGCTTCTCTACCTCGACCTCGAATGAGAAATCCTTCTTTTCGGCGGCCGGGGCAGCGACGGCCTCTTCTAGTGGCAGAGTGGCAGGCACTCCCAGCTCCTTCGCCACCTTCGGCTCCTCCTCGAGCTTCTCGGGAAGCGGTGGAAGCACTTCGTCGCCGGCAGGTTCGGCCTCGCGCCCAAAGCGGCGAAAAATCCCTTTTTGCTGCTTTGCTTCCCCCCAGAAGTCATCCTCGTGATCCGGTGAAAGAGGCGCGCCGATCTGCCTTTCCTTGGGCTCATCAACCGGCTTTTCTTCTTTTCTGTCTCTGCCAAACACGACTAGCCCTCTCGTTTTTATCGATTGATGAATAGGAGCAGGACCCAACTCCCACTCCCAATCGCTCCGATATGTCTAAGACTGCCGAGGGTTTACCACGGCAGCGGATACTCTCTGACCGCTACCTCCAGCGGGACGACGTACTGGCGCTCGCCCGATATCTGGATTTTCATCGGGATCGGCGCACCGGGAACATCAACCGCTGCTCCGACTGGACTCTCTATCGCTAGTGTTAGATAGCGCAGCACGCTGTTTGGCCCCGCAGCATTTATCTTACTCACCAGGAAACCCAGAACGGATGGATCTGCAAGCGCCAGGTATAGCTGATGCATCATTTCGACCCCCGCAGGGTTCGAAAGCACAGCAGCAATGTTAGCCTCAGCAGTTGGGCTGCCCTGTATTTGATCCAATACCGCTTTCAAGAATGCTTCACCGTTCGGAGTAGACAAGAGACCCGCGGTCTGCGAGGGATCCATATGCCCCATCAACGCACCGACGAAGTTCGCGACAGACGGACTGTTAATAATGTCAGCTACCTTGACCGGGTCAAGCCCTCCCTGCGACACCGGCTTCACCAGATCGTAGAACATACCCTTCGGCCCTCCGGCTTCGTATGTGTACAAAGTCGATGCGCCTGTCGCGGCGTTGATCGCACTCGCGTCGAGGTTGGCGATCAGGTTCTTGATAAAGCCCTCACTGTTTTTCACAATGTCAACAAGTGCCGCCGCTGAAAGATTAGACATCAGGCCCGCAGTGAAATCGGGGTTTCTATTCATGGTCTCAGCCAGTACCCGGGGGTCGATGCCGTCCGTAGTCGGGTCCGGGCTCAGCATCGCCGTGAGGAAACCCGCTCCGGCCGTAGTATTCAAAGCATCAGTGATTACCTTGGCATCCAGTACTCCGAGCAGGCCATTGGTGAAGCTCCAACTGTTACCGATTATGCCAGCTACGACTTTGGGGTCAAGCTGGTTCATCATAGCAGTGGTCGAGTTTTTAGCGTTATTCATGATATAAGCAACAGAATTGGGCTCAAGACGTGACACGAGCTGGGCCGCGAACTCGGGGTTATTATTTATGGCGAGTGCTGTACACTTCGGGTCCATTTTCCCCATCAATTGCGCCAGGAACGGACCGTTGCTGTTGATGATATCGGCGACGACACTGGCATCCAGCTTGCCCACGAGCTTCGTCATGAAATCGGTGTTTGTGTTCATACCCTGGGACAGAGCATTCGCGTCAAGCTTTGAGATAAAGCGGGTGACGAAGCTCCCGTTCGCATTCACTATTCCGGCTATTCCACCCGGGTCGAGCTTTCCAAGCAGCTTGCTTGTGGCCGCCCATGTCTCGCCCGACAGGCTGTTGAGCTTGCCTACGTCCAGATAACCCAGAAGGGCTTTGACGAAGCCGGGGTTGTCGTTTATGGCTGCAGCCGTGCCGGCCGGGTCGGTGCTTGCCATGAGGGTCGCGATGAACGCGCTGTCGGTGTTGATCACGTTCGCCAGCGGAGTTGGATTGAGTCTGGAGAGCAACCGGTTCACGGTGGAAGTACTGCCCGAAACCGCCGAAAGGAAATCATTTGATACGTTATTTACAAGCCCGGTGATGAACGGTGCAGAGTTGTTTATGATACCGGAGATCACTCCCGGGTCAACATGTCCGAGCAGCCGCGTGGTGACGTCGTAGGTCCTGCTCGTGTTCCCGGCGAACGCGGCGGGGCTCATCTTTGAAATCAGCCGGGTGAGCATGGCCTGGTTGTTCGCTATGGCAGCGACGAAATCCGGGCTTGTGTTCATCGCGACCTGGTGCGTGAAGCCCGCGGGCTCCTGAGATGTACTTGCCAGGTCATCAGGGTTCATATGACCGATGAGTTCTGAGAGGAACGCCTGGTTGCCATTCACCACCCCGGCCAGCACATCGGGATCCAGATTGCCCAGAAGGTCGGCAACAAACGAAACGTTTGCATTCGCTCCAGAACTCATGCGCGTCGCATCGAGCTTGCTGAGAAGCTGCGTTATCCACGGGCCGTTGTTATTGACGATGTCGGCGATTGCGTCAGTTGACAGGTAACCTACAAGGTTGGCCGTGAACTCCGGGTTCTCGTTCCACGCCGCGGCGGCCACCTTGTAGTCGGTGTAATGGATGAGTTCTGAAAAGAAATCCCCGTTATCGTTTATAGCGTCGGCAAGCACCCTGGCGTCGAGATGACCGACCAGTGAGGAAATGAAGGGGCCAACCTTATTGACGATAGCCGCGGTAGTCTTTGGGTCGGAGTGGGACATCAAGGCAGCCAGGAACCCGCCATTCTTGTTCAGTGCGTTCGCGATTACCTCGCCGTCAACATGGCTCAGTACGTCAGACACCCAATCGGGGTTCTCGTTAACGGCTATCGCCGTGCCCGACGGGTCAGAGTACTTCATTACCTCAACCAGGAACTCCGGGTTGTCCTGGATCGCCTTGCCGATTGCCTTCGGGTCAAGCGAGCTCAACATCGCAGAGGTCTTCTTCGGATTGCTACTCACCTTGGCGATGAGCAGCACAAGAGGGCTCTTCAGAGGTATAGAACCGACAGCCGCGACTACCGCGGTGCCAATAAGGAGTATTATCACCACCGCGTTAATTGCTGACTGGAGACTGCGTTTATGCAGCATCTTGTCGTCTCCTAGCCTTGTCTGGTCCTTACTATTCCTACCATGGTGTGAAAGCACCACTTACACTATCCCAACCGTAGGGCGTGCCAGGTGTATCGCACACATGTGCGTTAGCGAAAGTGCTCCACCCTTCAACATTCAGAGTAATATCTGCATTTAGAGTCGAACTTCCTACGCCGGAAACCTTTAGATGCGCGATCAACTGATTCACTCCATACCCGTATGTTGTGGGCATCGATTGAATAGCCTGGGCAACAACTGCCGGATCAAGCCCGCTCACGTCTTTGTTCAAAAGGTTAGTTATGAAGTCTCCGCTGTTAGTTAACGTGGCAACCGTCCCGGCAGCATTCGTGTTCGACAATACCCCTATGAGGAAATCCCTTGTCCTCGTGTCCTCGAGCAACTGCCGTAAAACTACCGGGTCGAGTCCGCCCTGGCTCTTCGGCTTGACCATTGCCGCAATTGTGTTTGGACTGGCGCTCATCGCCTGAGCAACGACATCGGGATCCAGTAGCCCAACGAGCTGGATCACCAGATCCGGGTTCTGGTTAATAATCTCTGCTGTGTCCTCCGCGTGGGTGTACTTCATGGTATTCGCGAGGTAACCGGGATTCGTGTTTATTGCGTTCGCAATCACTTTTGGGTCGATTGCATTCAGAAGATTCGATATTTGCTGAGCGTTGTTATTTATTACTCCCGCTAATTCTTGCGGCGAAAGGTTACTCATCAGTTTGGAGGAAAAATTGCTGTTGTCATTGTTTGACGACCACGAACTCCAGCGGATGCTCTCCTGATCCATGTTCGCCAGCACGCCGGTTATGAAAGCCCCGTTTGCGTTTATCGCGCCGCCAACAACGTTTGGGTCGATTTTGTTGATCACTTGTGTAATAAAGTCACTGTTCTGGTTCACGGCAATCGCGGCGCCGCGTGGGTCGAGGCGATTCGAGAGGTCCGTAACGAACCCCTTGTTTGCACTCACAACATCAGCTACTACGCCTTCCGCGCCGGCCTTATGAAGTGCCCCCGTCAGATCGCTCGTGGACAAGGGATTGGCGTTCATTGCGTTCGCGAGAACGGAGTTATTAAGATTCTTTACCAGGTTCTTGAAAAACTCGCCGTTGTTGTTGACCACTCCAGCGATAACATCGGCATTAAGGAACTCCATCATCTTCGAAGAGGAATCAGGGTTTGAGTTCATGGCGGCCGCTATCACCGCCGGGTCCAGCTTTCCTACCAGGGTACTGAGGAAACCGCCGGATGCGTTTATACTGGCGGCCGTCTTATCAGGTGACATAGCACTCTGAAGCGCAGCCAACCAATCAGTATTGGCATTTACAGTGCCTGCCACCACCTGGGGATTGAGATGCGCGAGCATCCCGACCGTCATTGTGTTGTTCGCGTTCATGGCAGTGGCGATGATTGACGGATTAATCCGGGAAATCACGCTGTTCAGGAACTGTTCGTTCTCTATGATTTTCACCATCAGGCTTGGATCCGAGTTGTTGCTCGCTGCAACCACGAAGTCGATGTTGTCGTTCAACACCCCCGCGAGAACTACGGGGTCGAGCGCATTTATGAACGAAGTGGCGAAGCCGCCTAGCTGGTTTACAAGCCCGCCAATCGAGGCCGGCGAGAGCTTCGCCATTAGCTTATCGGTTGTAGATTGACCGCTGGTGATAGCGTTCAGGAGCTCAGGCGAAAGCCGGTCCGGGACTCCAGTCAGCAAACCTGAGCTGTTGTTCAGGATGTCCGCTACCACCACAGGATCCAGCCGGTTCATCAAATCAGCCGTCATCTGCGGGTCCTTGTTCGAGGCCCTTACAATCAGGTCTGGATTCAACTCCCCTAGAAGTTGTGCTATGAAAGGCCCGTTCGCGTTTATCACACTCGCAAGGACACCGACGTTTATATAGTTGATCGCCTCTGAGCCCATCCTGAAGTTTGCGTTCATGGCGTTCGCTACGACATCGGGAGAGAGACTGCCCACAAAATCCACCAGGAAATCCTCATTAGCGCTCAAGGCATTCGCAAGAACCCTTGGATCAATCAGGCTCGCCACCTTGTTTGAGAACTCGGTGTTACCCCCCGTATTGGTCGCCATGGTCTTCGGGTCGAGCTCGCCTATGAGCTCCTTCAGGAATTCGCCGTTCGCGTTCAAGACTCCGGCGATAACGCCCGGGTCAACGTAGTTGAGTAGCTTTGTGACGAACTCGACGTTCTCGCTCATGCTTGAGCTTGTGGCCGTCGGGTCGAGGTAGCTGACAAGTTCGGCGATCCATTTCCCGTTGTTGCTTATTGCTTGAGCAACCAGTTTGGGATCGAGCTCTTTCATCATCTCGGACGTCTGCTCGGGATTGGTGTTCATTGCCTTCGCTACAGCCTTTGGATCAAGGGTGGAAAGCGCGCCCGAGAGAAAGCCTTTCTGGCTAACGAGCTTTGCCATCAGTACGCTCGTGGGGCTCTTGACAGGGAGCACCATGGTGAGACCGAGTATCAGGGCTGCAAGAAGCAGTAGTATCACTACTACGTTTACTACTCCCTGGACCCCTTTAGATAAAAGCATCTTGCTTATTCCTCTGTTACCATACTTCTACCAGCCCGGTGGCTTCTCGGTTGTCGCGAACCTACCCAGCCAGATCCATGCTTCTGCCGATGAGCCTGCAAGCATCGGCATTTTGCCGTCGCCAACTTCGTTGGCGTTCAACCAGAAACTCTGTTGGAAACCCAAATCGGGGACATCCAACGTCAGTTGGACAACAGCATTGACCCTGATGCCAAGGTACCTTCCGAAATGATTCTCACCCTTCCTCATGCCCCCGCTCATCCCGCCAGAATTGGCCGCAAGGTAATTGACAAGTGGCATGTGTTCGTTCAGCGCGACTGCTATGACTCTAGGATCGAGACTCCCTAGTATTTTCCCTGTCATCTCGGGGTGCATGTTCATAGCATTAGCGAGTACACTTGTATCGAGCCTGCCGAGCAGATCCAGTATCATCTCTTTCGCGTTTGTGTCATTGTTTATTAGATCTGTCATGACGTAAGGATCATTGGAAGACATGTAGTCGGCCAGGAATTTTGGGTTTTCGTTTATCGCGCGGGCCACAGCCCCCAGAGCATCGGGAGATCCTTTCAGTGCCTGCACAACGCGATTCATGAGGTCCTTCTGGGCAGCCCGTGTCACTGGATTGTCCACTTGCTCTTTTATTTGTTCCTCGGCAATGCTGCCGATCAAAATCCTGATGAAGCTCTGGCCTTCCGAGGATTCCAGAGCAGTCTTGATACAATTGATTGGGAGATTCTTTGGCAGGTTGCCCACAAAATCATAGTTCACGGCCTTTGCTATGTTGGCTATATCCTGGTCCGTCATATTGGCATACAGCGCCTTCGTGAACGTCGTGTTGGATTCGTCCACCTTAACCAATACACTCGGGTCGAGGTTACTTAGGAGGTCAGCCAAGAACTTCTCGTTGGAATTTAGAATCTGCGCAACCGCAGCGGGCGATAGATAGGTCAATATATTCGAGGTCGTGCCGGGGTTTGCGTTCATAGCGCCGGCAAGGGCACGGGCAATACCAGGCTGGCTGAGAATCTCCTTGATCTTAGCCCCGTTCGAGCTGAGAATAGCGTTGATGATCCTCGCGTTGTCTTCCTTGTTACCCTTGCTCATCACCGCGGCCAGGAAACTCTGGTTGCCGTTGATGAAGCTGGTGATTACCCTCGGGTCAAGCTTGCCGATCAGAGCTGTTATAAACGAACCGTTATCATTGATAATCTTCGCCGCTACTTCAGGATTGGTCTTCGACATCATCTTCTGGAGGAACGCGCCGCTGTCGCTAACGACACCAGCTATGACATCGGGGTCAAGGCTCTGAAGCATCTTCTGTGTCGTATCAGGCGCCGAGCCCATGGCGGCCGCCAGCACCTTCGGGTTAATCCGCGGGATAAGTGCGTTTATGAAAGCCTGGTTCTCATTGATTATCTTTGCGGTCGACGCAGGGTCGCCGATAGACAGCAGCCTGTTGAGCAAGGTCTGATTATTCACGATAGAAGCAATCATGTCCGGCGATATCCCGGTTACTACCTGTGCCATGAGATCCACGTTCGAGCCGGTTGACTTTGTCAGCTGTGTCGGATCCATGTTCGCTACCAGCCCGGTAAGGAACGCGCCGTTCGCGTTCAATGCTCCAGCGACAGCAGTGGGGTTAATCGCACCTATAACCCTCAGCATGAAACCCTGGTTGTTGAGGATGTCAGCCGTGGTCCCGGGGTCTGAACTCGTTGCCATCTTTTTCACAACGCCGACATTGGCATTGAGGATGTTTGCGAGCACATCCACATCAAGACGGCCGATAAGCCTCGATATGAAGCCGCCGTTGCTGTTGACACCTATGGCCATCGCCGTTGGGTCTGAATTACTCATCGCAGCCATCACGAAATCTTCGTTGGCGTTTACGGCTGCCGCCAGGACCCCGGGATCCAGCCTGCTGACGAGCAGAGAAAGGAACGGGGCGTTCTTGTTGACCATGAGCGCAGTGGTTTTCGGGTCAGAGTAACGCATGAACGCCGTCAGGAAAGGCTCGTTGTCATTCACGATGTCCGCGATGACAACCGGAGCGAGATAGCTAGCAAAGCTGGTTATGAAAGCTCCGTTCTGGTTTACGATATTAGCGACCACCTGGGGGTCGAGATACTTCAGGAGGTCGTTCGTGCTTTCCGGGTTCTCCGTCATGACCCTGGCAAGCATGGAGGGATTAAGGTGCGCGACGATATCCGCGAACACCTTCCCGTTCTCGTTTATGGGGACAGCCACCGCCTTGGGGTTCAGCATCCCCATCATCTTGACACTGCTCTCCGGGTTATTGTTAATGGCCTCTGCGATGACATCGGGAGGCAGCGCCGCGATTATCTCGGACAAGAACTGGGGGTTCTCGTTTATAGCCTTGGCGGTTCCCTCGGGGTCTGAATTCTTCATGAAGCCTTCGAGGATGTAGCGGTGGTTCGCGATTTCACCGACCAACTGGCCGAGGGGGGTTCTCACCGGCAGGACTATCATTCCGCCAACAACCAGTGCGAGTACAATACTTATAATCACAACGACATTAACGACACTCTGGACCCTCATACCAATGAAGAATCTGCCATTCTTCCGCGGTCCTCCGGTGGGTGCCGCCGGTGGAGAACCTCCAGTGCCCGCCGGCCCGGATGGACCAATGTCACTGGAAGCGAGAAGCTTGTGCTTGAAGCGGCTGCGCACATCTGCGGATATTGCAGGATGCTTGACCGATTCCACTTTCACCGCGGTTGCAAGTATGGGCTCCAGTTCGCCCCGCATGTCCCCATGCTTCTCAAGAATAGAATCAAGTTTACTCGGATCCTTACGGACCACACCGAGAAGCCTATCAGCGAGGTTCTCCAAGGGATCTTCGTCCAAGCTAACCACCCCCCGGCACTAGCACGCTTTTCCTCATAGCGAATCCCCCGGATCCCCAGTATTATAAACGTTGCGCGCCCTGTATAGATACGGGCGTCAAAACAATCCCCGGCCCGCCTCAGCGCTCCAGATAATCGGTCCCGCTCGAGTCGGTCAAGATCTTGTTGAGAGCCAGCAGGCCTCGCTTCTGCGCTGACTTGACCGCGCCAACGGATATCCCCATAATCTCCGCCACCTGGGCGTTCGAGAGATTGTCAATGAACTTAAGAACTACTATTTCCCTCTGGTTATTCGTCAGTTTCTGCATTGCCCTGGACAATCTATCACTGTCCATGTCCGCCAGTACAGTCTCAACCGGGTTCTCCCCGGTCGCGTGCATAGGCGGCTGCTCATCTATGGGAACGCTCTCCCGCTTTGACTCCCTGCGGAAGTAATCGATGACGAGGTTATGCGCGATGCGGTACAACCATGAGCTGAAGGCAACGTCCCTCATCTCGTAGGAGTCAATGTTCTCGAAAGCCTTGAGGAAGGTCTGCCCCGTGAGGTCCTGGGATTCTGCGAAGTCCCCGACCTTGTAATAGACATACCGGAATATCGGATCGACGTACTCGTCGTAAAGAGCGCCGAACGCTTCCTGGTCCCGGTTCTTTGCCCTTCTTACCAGAGTTCGGATTCCAGCATTGCTTGCCATTAAACCGCCCTGTCAAAAGACCAGGGTTCTAAACGCGGTTTACCTCCAATAAATAATGAAGGAGATCAACCTAACCCCGTGCAGAGAACCCCATTAAATCATGTGCTTCAAATTACCACAATCAATCTGCCGCCTCAATTATACAATAAAGTGGTTCTTTCAACATTTCAGGATGCCGAAGCAATTGCCCCCTGCTACTCCAACTCAAAGCATAGAAATACAACTTGCATAGATTGACTGCTTGATCTGCTTTTGCTAGCATATGCTTGTATTGGTAACTTTTTTCATTTACTATAGGGTAGTCCCCTTGAAATGCAGATAAAAACAATACTCTTCCACGGCGGCAAGGGCGGCGTGGGCACCACAACACTCGCAGCGGAGACAGCAGGGTCCCTTTCAAGGCGCCGCCGAAGAGTTGCAGCAGTTGACCTTGACATCTTCCGGGGCGACCTTCACTACCGCCTTGACCTTCCGCTTTCGCGTGGCACTCACACTCTCGCCGACCTCCTACCTGTTCTCGACGAAGTCGATGGCCGCATTCTCGATAACGCCCTGTCCACTTGTGGTTGCGGGGCGCGACTTCTGCCCTCCCCAGCATCCAGCACCGCCGCGGGCTTCGTCGAAGAGAGGCACATCAAAAAGGTCTTGCCCGCGCTCGCCCAGGAGTTCGACTACGTAATCATTGATACACCTTGCTTCCTTGACAGGGTCACAGCCACCGCTCTTGACGCCTCCGGTCTTGTCGTGCTCGTGGTAACACCTGAGCTTGCGTGCCTGGGCGGCGCAAAGAAAGCGCTTGTCGAAATGGAAACACTCGGGATGGGTGATCACCAGACCGCGCTCGTAGTGAACCGCTCTCTTGATGACGCTGACCTTTTCACTGTGCGTGATATTGAATCTTTCCTAAGCCTGCCAGTAAACTTTGTCCTTCCCGAAGACACCATCAGGTGCAGGCGAGCCGGAGACGAAGGTCGACTGCTGACGTCAGAACGCTCAAGACTCAGCCAAGCAGTCGAAGAACTGGTGGATTGGATCATTTAGAAGCCCGGCTGAAACAGACCGTTGATTATTTACACAGTGCGGCCTTACCGTTGAGTGTTGTAACAGGGCTTCGCAGGGGAGTGGAAATCTTATGTACTCCAGGGGTGTAATTTGCCGCGACGGGGGTACAAAGGCCCAAACCCAACCGACCTTGTTGACACCTGGAATGATGCTTCCAGCATAAGCGCTGGCTCGACTGGCATGAATGCCCAACTACCGGCGCAGTGGGGTGCTATTACCGGCAAGGTCACCTTTGAGGGTCTGGGGAACGGGCAACGTCTTGTGCGATTGCCGCTTTTGACAGTAATTCAGGCAAGCGGGCGGATGAAAAATGAAAGAGGAGGCTTCGGTCACTTCACAGTGTATGAGTTCGAGCGCGTCCCATTCCTGGTGGGGCGGTCGTTGCGGGCTTTCTCCCGGTCACCGGTAGAAGATCTCTGCTGCGCCTCGCGCAGCTTCGAAGCGGGGCCATCCTCTCCGAGTATCTCTTTTACTATCTCATCGGCGCACTGATACTCCGGTCCGCAAGGATTGCCCCTGTGAATGTTTTCGTGGTCGTTCACTAGTATCACCCGGTCCGCTTTTTTCCTCTCGAGATTGTCATCGGCAGAAAATCGTTTAACTTGATACCTTTGTCACCAACTTAATAGTCAATCCGGGTGGTTCCCTCCTGACGTATGGGTTGCTCCAGCATCCACCGTTTGACTGCTTGCTCTGCTTGTGATAGTATCTGCTTGTATTGCTATCCGGAGGACACCCGTGGCCTATCCACCTACAGATGATGAGCGGCAGGCTCTCCCCCGCGACGTGAAGGACGGTATACGCAAACGGCTTCTGGATGAGCTTGCCGGCTCTGGGGAAGTGGCTGCCCGCGGTGACCTGGAACGCCGCGTTGAGGAAGCACTCCTCGCGGAAGGGCACCTGTGGCCGAAGCGGATGGTGCGAAGGCTTGCGAGCGAGCTTTCCGACGAGCTTTTCGGGCTCGGGCCTCTCGAGCCGTTGCTCCGCGACCCCAACATCTCGGAAATAATGATCAACGGGCCGGACAGCGTCTTCGTCGAGCGAGAAGGCGTCATTGAGAGGTTCGAACTCTCACTCGGAAGTGACTCCAGGGTGATCGAGCTCGTGAGGAGAGTGATAGGACCCCTTAACCTGCGGCTCGATGAGACGAGCCCGATGGTGGACGCTCGGCTCCCCGACGGCTCCCGGCTGAACGCCGTCGTACCTCCGCTCTGCCTGAACGGCCCCACCGTCACTATCCGCAAGTTCCGCCAGCGCCCTTTCACGGCCGACGAGCTGATAGAGAGCGGAACCCTGACTTCCGAGACCGCCTCGTTTATGGAGCAGGCGGTCAGGAACCGCGCAAACATAATCATCTCCGGCGGGACATCGAGCGGTAAGACGACGATGCTAAACGTTCTGTCCTCCTTCATCCCTAGAAACGAGAGGCTCATAACAATAGAGGACGCGGCGGAGCTCAAGATCGAGCATCCGCACGTCGTTTCACTCGAGAGCCGCCCTCCTAACATCGAGGGGCGAGGAGAGGTAACCGTGAGGGACCTGGTCCGGAACTCGCTCCGCATGAGGCCGGACCGCATAATCGTCGGGGAGGTGCGTGGAGCCGAGGCGCTCGACATGCTCCAGGCGATGAACACCGGCCACCCGGGTTCTCTATCAACCGCCCACGCGAACTCCCCGCGCGACCTTCTGGCGAGGCTCGAGACGATGGTCATGATGTCCGACGTCGGCCTCGACCAGTCGGCGGTCGGAAGGCAGGTCGGCTCTGCTCTCGACCTAATCCTGCACATGGAGCGGAAGCCGGACGGGTGCCGGGTGCTGAGCGAGGTCGCTTCACTTCACTGCGCGCCGACGGGGGACATCGAGCTTGAATACCTGTTCACTGGTCAACCCGCTCTCAGGGAAAACACGGCATGAGGTGGCTGGTTGTAGGTGTTTTCATGGTCCTCTCGGTGTATTTCCTCTGGCGGCGACGCTCTGCACGCGCCAGGGCGAGGGCACGCCAGCGCCTGAAAAGACACTTCGGCCTTCCCGCAAAGGAAAAAGAGCCGGGCCCACTGCGCCGATTTCTTTCCAGGGGCGAGTGGCTCGACGACACCCGTTACATGCGAAGGCTTCGCGAGCTTTTCGAGCGCACAGCGATCAAGATCACCTGGGCCCATTTCAAGCTGGCTTGGCTATTTTTTCTGGTTGCGCTGCCGGGGCTCGCCTGCGACGTATCCGGGAGCCCCCTCATGATCCCGCCCGCGGCCCTGGCCGCTTCCTTTCTTCCCTTCCCCTTCCTGAAAGCTCTGGCTCGAAGGGGCGAAAGAAAAACCGCCGCGAAGTGCGACCAGTTTGCGGCGGACATCGCGTTGTACTTAAGGTGCGGGATCCCGGTGGAAGAGGCGATAGCCCTTCTTGCCCCGGACTACGGGCCGCCGCTTGCAGCATCACTGGCGCAATTTGAAAAAGAAGTGGCCCTCAGTTCAAGGCCGGGCGAAGCGTTGCTGAACCTTGCCGAATCGCTGGGTAACTCCGACCTGGACCTCATCGCGCAGGCCGTCATCGCCTCGCGCGAGACCGGGTCGGACATACGCGGAGTGATGGAAGCGGTAGGCGATGCATTGCGCGAGAGGGCGGCGATCAGGAGAGAGCTCGACACCCAGACGATCCAGAGCCGGCTCTCCGGGCGCATCGTCGCGGCGCTGCCGCTTGTTTTCCTGGGCCTGTCGGCCCTTCTATCCAGAGGGACGCTGTCAACCCTTTTCGGGACCGTACCGGGGCTTATCATGCTGGCGGTCGCGCTGGTGCTCGACCTGCTAGGGTTCCTGTGGATACGCCGGATACTGGACATCAGGACCTGAGTGGCAAAGATGGAAGGAGCCGGTTTGCTCGGGGTCGGGGTCGCGCTGGCGCTCGCGCTTTTCTTCTTGACCAGGCGTGGCGACCGTACGGCACGGAAAGAAAATAGACCAGGCGGCCGGAAGTCTTACTGGACTTTCGTCAAGATACCGCTGAGGCTCATGCCAGAGGCTTTGCGAAAGCGGCTTTGCTCTGACCTCGAGGGGCGGGTTGCACTTTCAGGGATGACGGAGGACCAGCTCGCCGGGCTTCGCGTCTGCGCGACTCCAGCTTTACCGGTTGTCATTTTGCTCCTCAGCAGGTTCTCACGGATAGGGCTAATGCTTTCAGCGCCCGCAGTGGCATTCGGTTGGATGCTGCCGGTACTTATCGCGGCCAGGCACAGGGACCGGTACCTCGACGAGGTGAGGCGCGCCCTGCCCGGCATGGCGGACATGCTCTATGCGTTCGTTCTCGGCGGGAAGAACCTAGACCAGGCATTCCGGGGGGGAGCGGAGAGCGCTCCGGAGCCGCTCCGCTCAACGCTCACCCAGGCCCTTCGCGAGATGGAGCTAGGCTCGACGAGGGCGGAGGCTTTCGAGCGCCTTCTCGAGAGATGCCCGCTGCCTGAGCTTGCATCGCTGCTCCGCACGCTCCTTGAAGCCGAGCGCCGAGGCTACCCGCTGGCGGGGACGCTCGAAGTCTTCTCGCGCGAGATAAGGCTGCGCCGCCGGGACCAGTTGAGGGTCACTGTCGCAAAGGCCCCGCTGAAGCTTCTCGCTCCGCTCGTGTTCCTCATACTGCCGGCTTCGGTGATCCTCACGGTCGGGCCGACCTTCCTCACGACCCTGATGCACAGATTTTAGGAACCGGTAGACTTCGCCCCGTCTTCTTGAAATCGCCACCGCAACTTTAAGATAATTAGAGGGCGAAAGCTGAAGCAAGCACCGAGATATGCGGGATAGCGCTATGGGAATACTCGCCTGGATAGTACTGGGAGGGGTGGCGGGCTGGCTCGCGAGCCTCTTGGCGGGACTTGGCAAGCAGATGGGCTGCCTTTTGAACATCGCCGCCGGGATCGTCGGCGCGGTGGTGGGTGGGTTGGTCTTCAACTACCTCGGCTCGAGGGGAATAACGGGGTTCAACTGGTGGAGTCTCCTGGTGGCCTTCGTCGGGGCGCTCATCGTGCTTCTCTTTATCAGGCTGCTGGCGGCGATCATAAAGGGCTGACCAGTAGAAAGCCCCCGGCGCGGGCCGGGGGCTTCGTGCTCCTGTCGGCGGACTGACCTAGAAAAAGTCGTTCGGCATTCCGGGGGAGTTGAGGTCCTGCTGAGTTAACGTCCCGCCATCGTCCTTTACTACCCACTGGTTACCCTCCCAGTGGAGCAGCCAGTACATCGTCGACTGGTATCCTGCCTGCGTACCCGAGACGATCTCCCAGTCAGGGTCTGCCTTGCTGCTCTTCACGACCTTCAGGGTCCAACCGGTGGAGGTTACTCCTGGTTCCGCATGGCTGCTCTGAATCCACGTGGCTATAGCCTGTGCCTCCGTGTTCGAATGGGCCAGGTCCTTCGGTACCCCGAGCTGTACCAGCTGGTCGTAGGTGGGGTTGTTGCCCATGAACACCACGGTCCAGTTCCCGCTTACCTTGTGCAGGACCACAGTCATCCTGATGCGTTCTGTATCTTAGTTCTCCTTTATTGTATGCGCATCCTTGCGCATTCTCTTTGTCGATCATCATATCCCGTTCATCCATCCAAACAATGTCCTCCGCCATGTATATCAGCTGAACGGGGTCAGGCCTTGCTTTTTGCGTCAACGATCTATGTTTCTGGGAGTACTGACACGCATAGAACAAAACCCCATTTATTCGTGTTGACTTGCTTGCATTGCTTCTGTTAGTATTTGCTTGCATTGCTATTCTACGAAAGGAGGTCAATGCATGGGAGAGATCAAGAGGCTGATCACGGAGGAGGAGGCACAGACCACGGCCGAGTATGCGCTGGTGATACTTGGCGCGGCGGCGGTGGCGGGTGCGCTCATCGCCTGGGCTGCAGGGGGTAGCGCCATCAAGAGCTTTTTCAGCAAGATCTTTGAAAAGCTCACGAGCGGGTTCTAGGAGGCCGCTTGGCAGGCGTGGTTTCGCTTTGCGCGCTGGTGCTATTTTGCGCGGCAGCCGTTTACACCGACATCCGTTTCGGGAAGATCCCTAACTATCTCAACGGGATCGGCCTCGCCTGCGGCCTTGCGCCTTCCATCTTACGAGGTGGCACGAGCGGCCTGGCGGAGAGCCTTGCAGGGAGTCTGCTCGGGCTGTCTATTCTTCTGGTGCCGTTCCTTCTCCACATGGTCGGAGGTGGGGACGTGAAGTTTTTCGCAGCGGCCGGAGCCATGGTCGGCTGGCGGGTGCTGTGGTTCTCATTCCTGGCGGGAGCGGCGCTCGGAGGCGTCATCGGAATTGTTCTTCTAATCGCCCACGACAGGTCGCCAGCCCGCTTAAGGCAAAGGTTAGTCATGCTCAAGGCCGGAATATGGCGCACGCCCGACGCACTGAAGCGGTCTGCGGGTTCGGAGTATCGAGAGATCAGAATGCCTTATGCGCTGCCGCTTTCGTTCGGCCTGATAACAGCCGCTTGTATAAATCTCTTTAGCTGAGAAGGTGATGCGTTTGTTGAAACGGGGCTCGCGGGGTCAGGCGACGGTCGAGCTTGCCCTCGCGCTTCCGGTGCTTATCCTCGTCGCCGTGGCCGCCTGCCAGGTGGCCTTGGGCCTCAACTGTTACCTGGTCGTCACCGCCGCGAGCAGGGAGGGCGCCCGCCGGGGAGCGGAGACTAACGACATCGGAGAGACTAAAAAAGCGGCCGGCAACGCTTCAAAGGGGCTTCCGGGCGAACCTGCCGGCATCGACGTGGAGTTCCCCGAGGGCCGCGGCAAGGGCAGCCCCATAGAGGTGACCGTCACATACAAGATGCCCCTGCTCATCCCGATCGTCGGGCACCTGGTACCAAAAGCGACATTCATGAAAACGACATGTATGGCCCTCGAGAAGGGTCAGTAAGTGGGAATTATGGATGGAAAGATACACAATCAGTCGGGGTCGATAAGCCTCGTGCTGATGGCCTGCATCGTGCTCGTACTCGTACTCTCTCTTTTCGCGGCGGACGTGGGATTTTACCTCGCGGCGAAGCACCAGGCGCAGAACGCGGCGGATGCCGCCGCGCTGGCCGCCGTCCAGCAGGCGTTCCCCCTCTTCGCGACTGGAGACGAACCGCAGCCTGCCGCGAAAAGGTTCGCCTCTATGAACGGCGCGTCGCTCGATAGTATCGAGGTCGCACCGGGTGGTGAGCGGGCCCAGGTCGAGGTGGCGGTAAAGCCCCACTCGCTCATGTTGAGGAAGCTGGGAATCGGGCCGGGAAAGGTCAAGGCCCGGGCGGCCGCGGAAGTGGATGTCGAGGCGCTCCTAAAAAGCTACGGCACCTGGTCCCCAGACACGGGCAGCCTCTCGTGGCTCAAGGGCCTCTCGTTGAACGGGGTAGCCAGAGACCAGGGCAACGCTGCGACTGTGGTAGTCCTTCTAGCGCTCCAGCACCTGGGTAAGCCTTACGTCCGTGGAGCGACCGGCCCCAACAGCTTCGACTGCAGCGGGCTCGTCTGCTACGTGTACGCGCAGATCGGAGTTCACCTGCCGAGGGTCACCTACTCGCAGGTACGCGTCGGCCGTGCGGTCAACGTCGCGGAACTTGCCCCCGGGGACCTCGTTTTCTTCCGGGGCAACGGACACGTCGGTATATACATGGGAGGAGGTTCTTTCATCCACGCGCCGCATACAGGTGACGTGGTCAGAGTGTCGCCGCTCGCCGGTCGGACGGTATCGGCATGCAGGAGGTTGATCTAAAGGCCCCTAGATAACGACGCGCAGGACTTCCTCGATGGAGGTCGTGCCCTCCAACACCTTCTCCCAGCCATCCATCCGCATGGTCTTCATGCCCTGATCCAATGCGACCTTCTTGATAGCAGCGGTGGATGCCTCCTCGATGGTCAGGTGTTCTATCTCCTGGGTCATAGTCATTATCTCGACCAGGGCTATCCGGCCCTTGTACCCAATACCACCGCAGCGCTCGCAACCGTTGGGGTTTGGCCGGTAGACCGTCACCTTCTCGCCCGGCTTGTGCGGGAACTTCAGCCGCTCGAGAAGCTCTTCTTCCGGCTCGTATTCCTGCTTGCACGTGCAGAGCTTACGCCCCAGCCTCTGCGCAAGCACGCATACGATACCGGATGCCGTGAGGAACGGCTCTATCCCCATCTCGGTCAGTCGGGTGATGGCTCCCGGCGCGTCGTTCGTGTGCAGTGTGCTGAATACAAGGTGCCCGGTGAGGGCCGACTCGATCGCGATCTGCGCTGTCTCGAGGTCACGGATCTCGCCGACCATTATTATGTCGGGAGAAGTCCTCAGAATCGAGCGCAGTGCCATTGAGAAATTGAGGCCTGCCTTCGGGTTTATCTGTATCTGGTTTATACCCGGGAGGCGGTACTCGACCGGGTCCTCTACAGTCGTGATGTTCTTCGTCTCATCGTTCAAGACGTTGAGGGTCGCGTACAGAGTGGTCGACTTTCCGCTACCGGTCGGACCGGTCACCAGTATCGCGCCGTTGGGCTTCCGGAAAGCCTCCTGGTATATCGCTAAGGCATCGCCAGAGTATCCGAGGTCGCTCAAGCGCAGGAGGATGCTGGACTTGTCAAGGATGCGGAGTACTATCTTCTCCCCGAAGACGGTAGGAAGCACCGCCACACGGAAGTCTATGGGCTTGCCCTGGACTACCCTGTCGTAGTGCCCGTCCTGGGGAATCCTCTTTTCCGCGATGTTGAGGTCCGACATGATCTTCACACGGGATGTAAGCGCGGGCATGCTCCTGATGGGAAGGCTCTTCGCGTCGCGGAGAACACCATCGACCCTGTACCTGATGATGATCTCCTTCTTCTGCGGGTCGAAGTGGATGTCGCTCGCGCCGGTTGTCACGGCCTCGCTTATCACGAAGTTGATGAACTTCACTATCGGCGCGTCGCCCACCGCCTGGCCTATGGCGTCGGTGAGTTCGGACTCGTCCAGCTCATCGGTCTCGAAATCTTCAACGACGTTGTCGTCGGTGTCGCGGTAGTACGTCCTTATCGCGTCCTGGATATCCCCCTTGGTGGCGACCACGGGCTTTATCTGCTGACCCGCATACATCTTTATGTCGTCGAGGGCGAATATGTTGGTCGGATCGGCCATCGCGACTATCAGGGTGCCGTCTTCGTAGCCGATGGGGAGGGCCAGGTGCCGGGACGCGACCTTCTCGTCCAGCAGTGCAACCGCGGTTATGTCCACACGGTAGCTCCCCAGGTCGACGAACTCCAGGCCGAGGTGTTGGGCGAGCACTTGGGTGAGCTTGACCTCTGAGACGATGCCCATTTCGACAAGGGTGCGCGCCAGGGACTTGCCGGTATCCTCCTTCTTCGCAAGCGCCTCGAGCAACTGCTCCTGGGTTACCAGCCCGCCCTCGATCAACAGGTTTGTAAGCGATTTACTCTTTTTGGCTATCTCCGCCAATGTAAACACTCCCGTTATTCAATTCGGAAGTATTCCCGCTTTCCTGAAGTACTTTCTAATATGAATTATACGACGGTTCAGTGGTCTATGTGAGTTATGTCGCTCGAGAGGTGCGATTATGCCTCGGGCCGCCTGTCCACAAAGCGGACCTCTTTCATCTCGCTTTCCGTCCTGAGGCGCTTCACGAGCTTGTCCATCGGGAGGAACTCGATCATGTTCGGCTTGACCTCCGTAGCGGTTTGAAGCTCCTGCTCGAGGTGGGAGCGCAGGCTTTCAAGGTCGGCCCCCTTCTCCGGCGCCACGTAGACATCCACGACGTCGACCTCGTAGGGGTCATCGCCGGCCTTGCTTATCTCGACCTGCCACTCCTCCACCTCCGGGTGATCCGTCAGGACCGAGAAGTAGGCACACTGGTCAACAAGGGCTCCTTTGATCTTCGTGAGTGAAAAACCATTTACGGTCCAGGAGCGGGAGATGTCGCTTGCCAGCCGGGGCACCGTGCGGCCGCACGAAGGGCAGGGCTCGTAGACGATCCCGCCCTTGACGAAGTCACCTGTTCGGAACCTTATGACCGCGGTCCCCTGTCCCTCCAGGCAGGTGTAGACCAGCTCGCCGTCCTCGCCCTCGCCGACCGGTTCACCGCTCTCAGGGTCAACCAGCTCTATGTAGTCCATGTCGGGATAGAGGTGGTAGCCGGTGTCGCCGTCCGGGACACATTCGGAGTAACTCTTACGGGCCTCGGCGAAACCGAGCGCCCCGAGCACGAAGAAGCTCTTCGCCCCCATCGTCCCCAGGAACTTGCCCATCTTCTCCTTCATTCCCTTTGTTACCCTCTCTCCCGAGACAAGGACCAGCCTGACTGAAGAGAAGTCTCTTCCCTGCTCCGCGGCCGTCCGCAGGACGTGATAGACGTATCCGGGCATACCTACAATTCCCGTGGCATTCATGCTCTCGACCGCGGATACGATGCGTTCCGTCCCGATGACCCTGCCCCCACCGGAGTGAAGCGCGAGCACCCCGGCCTTGTCGAGCCCCTTCGCGACCATCCAGAAGGCAAGGTGTGGCGCGAACGGCATAGCGTTGATTAGTACGGCGTCATCGTAGCGCAACCCCTTGCCGAAGCCCGCGAGCTCCAGGATCCTGCGGCCCGCCTCGGCCATCCTCTCCACGTCGTCGGCAGCGTAGAGGACCGGCGTCGGCTGGCCGGTGTGCCCCGTCGTGAACTGGATGTGAACGGGACCGTACTTCCTCCGGAGGCTCCTCTTGACGTATTCCTCTCCTTTTAGACACTTATCCACCCTCATGCGGGCGAACTGCAGGCGCGGCATGTACTCCTGCATCATCTTGTCCTCGGGCTGGAGGACGAATCTCTGGAAGCGCGATGGCTCCTCGGCACTCGGGGCGATGTCGGCCTTGTAGGTGAAGGGAATCCTCCTCAAGTCCTCAACCCTGCGGATGTCCTCGGGCTTCACCTTGTTCTCGTCGAACATCTCACGGTAAAACGGGCTGTATGGGTAAAGCTGCGTCCTTATGAAGTAGGACAGCTTGCTGTCCCGGTACTCCTTCTGTTCTTTGAGCGTCATCCTGTCCCAGTCCCGGGAATAAATCTCCCTTGCCATTACACCTTCCTTTCAGCGCTCTCGTCGAGGGGTCGGGTCTTGAATCGTGAATTCCGGCATACTGATTTCTAACTTGATAAGAATTCACTATTCAAGACCCGACCCCATCTTCCATCTTCCAGTGTAGTCCAAGCGGGTCAATTGTGTACCAGCAGAGCACCGGTAGCAACCACAGCGCGAGGCAGACATCGAGGATCCCCTCCGCCAGGAAGAACCAGGCATCGAAGCACGCGCCCGAGTAGACGAGAACGACTCCCACGGCGAGCAGGACCAGGAAGAGAAGGATCGCGAGATAGGCCCCGGGGGCCCGCGAGACCGATGATGACGAGGGACGTGCCCCCGACCCACAGGGGGAACCTCATCCCGGGGCTCGCCCTGAAAATGAAATCAAACCCCCAATCCTCGGGCAACACGCTGGCCTTGAACCAACCGAGCGGGACGCCTTGTCTCCACCAGCTTCTCGCGGAGCATCCAGCCCTTGAAAAGCCGCCTGCCGAGCATGGCACTCCCAGAGTCATCCAAGACTTACTCTCCCATGCGCAACGGGTCCTAGTGCCCGCGGAAGAACCTGGCGGCCTTCCACCCGTACCCGGCCACGTATCCCTCCAAGACGTCGCGCATCCTGACCGTGGTCGGCACAAACCCCTGGAACTTCTGGACCCCGAAGGCGACGTCCATCGGCAGCGGCGGGCACCCCGGGAGGTAAGTGCCACGCTTTCTATGCTCGGCGGCGCAGTTGCCCACCACCAGGGTCCGCCTCGGGTCGAGGTCCTTCGGCAGGTCTTCGACCGGCTTTCCCATTATCACGTTCATCTCCCGGACGGCGCCTTCCCCCTTTTCGAGCCAGGCGTCGAGCGCGCAGCGGACCATGCCCCGGCACCCGTAGCCGCAGGAGGTCTCCGGGCCCTGGAAGACCCTCAGGTTCGCGGAGACGCCTTCAAGCAGATTGGAGGGAAGATCGAACCGCCTGGCGGCCTCGGCGACCTTGAGGCCGGAGACCTCGATGTCGCCCACGCCCAGCGACCCGACTCCCACCTCCTCGAGGTAGCGGAGGTGCTCGACCTCGCGCGGGTCTATCCCCATGAGCCGGCAACAGACCGCGTCTACCGCGGTGCCGTTCGACCCGCCGACCATAACACCCAGCTCGACCGGGCGCGCGACCATCGGGCCCTGCCCTTCGCCCCCCACGATGCTGTCCGCCAGCACCAGGTCCGGCGGGCGGACCCGGTAAAGGTCCGCGATCTTCTCCTGGAGGGTCCCGTCGTTGTGATTGCGACAGCGCTCGACCTGGCGCAGGAACCCGAGGTTGTTCTTGACTGAGAGCGAGACCTTCGCGAACTGGTTGGTCTTTATCTTCGGGAGGCTGACGAAGAGGTCCGCCTCGGTCCAGACCGCGGGCACCGTGAATGAACCCTGGACGAGCGGATCCGGTACGTCGACCTTAACGTGCCGCTCCTCGTCGAAGTACACGGGAGTCGCCAGGCCACGGATGTACGGGTATATCCGCATGGCGTAGAAAGCGGAGCGGGCGGGACCGATGACCGAGTCCTCGCCGACCAGGACGCGCCTCGCCCCCAGTTCCGCGAAAGCCCGTACGACGCCGCCGATGAAGGGCGGCTGTGTGACCACACCGACAGTCTCCGGGTGGTAGCTCGGGTACACGAAGCTCGGTTTTACAAGGACACTCTTGCCCTTCGGATCGACGCCGCTGCCGGATATTATCTCCTTCGCGACCTCGCATATCCGGTCCGGGTCGTATTCCTTCTGCCGGTAGATGAAGACCTTTTCCATCGGCTGGTGAAGCCGCCAGAGCTCTCCGGCGCCCGCGCCGCGCACCGCGTCAGGCCGTGCTCGGGGAGAGGAACTTGCTGAACTTCATCATGGCGATTGGATGCGAGGTGAGGCCCTTGATCTTCAGGTCACCCGCGCGGACCTTCCCCACAAGCTGCTTGCCCTCGGGGGTCTGAAAGAACTTGAGCGCGTCGAGCCCCGAGCCCATGCCGGCCATCTGCATCAGGATCTCCATGGTAGTGCTTATCTGGATGTCCGGTTCTGGCACCACGCCCGGCTCTACGACGATGTAACCGTCGGAGAACGTGAGGGTGATAGCCGTTTCCGGCATCTCGATAGGCTCTATCGCCAGTATCAGGTTCATCTGGTCGAGCAGCGCGATTTTTTCGGGGTCCTTGAGTAGCTCCTTGATCAGGGCCCCCATGGTGGCGCCCAGGCCGCCTATGTTCTCCTCATCCTTCAAGATGACCCTCTCGTCCGGCCCGCCCGAGGGTACGCAGGGTCCCGGCCTCTGCCTGTTCGCTACTGAATAGGCGATGCCGCCGAGCCCGATTCCCAGGACAAGCCAGCGGAGCTTCTTCCTTTTCTTCTTGGCCCTGCCTTCCTTTTCTTTCCTGGCCATGCCTGCCTCCTTTTTAGTCAAATCGAAACCAGGCCCGAGGGTGACGCGGCCTCGCGCCAAACGGTAACAAGTAATCTATACCTGGCACCCTAACGGCGCAAGACCGCGGACCCGGCGGCGTAAAAACCGCTCGAGATCGCCCCTTCTATCGTGGGGGACCTCGTCCAGTCGCCGGCCAGGACCAGGTTCTCGATGCCGCTTCCAGTTCTCCAGAGTTCGCGGACTCGGCCCGCGTGCCCGGGCGATACGACGGGGCTGCCCGGGTCGTGCCTGTCGACCCGCCACTCGACCGGCGCTATCCCCGAAAGGCGGAAGACCTTTCGCGCTTCTTCGAGAGCGACCTCGATGATGGCGCCGTCCTCCTCTCCTGCAAGCGAGGCGGCCTGACTGCCCGAGTAAACGAGCGTCAGGGCTGTTGCCCCGGGAGGAGCGTACTCGAGTGACTTGTTAATGTGGGTAAGGGCCCAGCCTGCGCGGAAGCCCTCGGTTGCCGGAAGGAGCACCGGCCCGGCCTCTCCCCCGACCTCTTCGGGAAACCCTATGTTCACCACTATCCCGGGCGAGTACTCCGTCTCGCCTATCACCCGCTCGGCCGCGCCCGCCAATCCGCCTGTTATCGCCGTGACCCGCGGAGCGGGAACCGCGCATACGACATGGTCCGCGTGGTAGCTCCTTGCCCTGCCACCCTGAGTCGGCCTTGCCCTGACAGCAACCGCCCTGCCGCCTTCCAGCACCACCTGTTGAGCCTCCATGCCGCACATCACGCGCGTCCGCTCCGCAAGCGACCCGGGAAAAAGACCGATCCCGCCGGTGAGACACACCATGCGGTCGGCGAAAGTGGCGCGAAGAGCCGCCATAAAAGCGGCCGCGGAGACCCTGTCGGGTTCGGCACCGAGCGCATAGCAACAGAGCGGCCCCGCCAGCGAGCGAACAGAATCAGACGATGTCCTGGACACCACGAAGTCTGCCGCCGTCCGCCGGCCGCCCCCGGTCCACCAGTGCGGGAACCTTATGTTGTAGCTCCGGTACCCGCGAAGGAAAGGGATGGCCAGCGAGAGGACATCGACGGCGCCCTTCGGGCCGAGCGCGCGCCACGGTAGAAGTGTGAAAGGGTTCATGGAACGCGGGGCAAATGGGATCACCCTCCCGCGGCTAAAGACCCCCGCCCCGCCGGCGGGTATCCGGAGCCTGTCGCCAAGGCCAACCTCGATGGCCGTTTTGAGGGTGGCGTCGTAAGAGTCACGGAAATACTGGGCGCCCGTGTCGAACTGGAATCCGCCCCGGCTGACGGTCCTACACCTGCCGCCGACCCCGCTTTCACGCTCCAGGACCAGGACGTCCCAGCCTTCGCGCGACAGCCGGTAACCCGCTGCCAGGCCTGAAAGGCCAGCGCCAATGACGACCGCCTTTCCGGCTCGACCTTCAACCACGGGCACCGCCAGGCCGTTAGCGTCGAGTGGTTACGGAAAGGCTAAACATCGAGCCCATGACGGCGCCCATCCCGGTGCGGCCGTGTACGTGGTGCTTGTCATGGACGATGCTCGCGTACTTCACGCCCTTCTCGCCCGCAGGCCCGATAGCGGCTACTTTCGGCTTCTTGCCCGCTTCCTTCTCCAGCTCCTGCCACATGATAGCCGTGGTCTCGTAGGTCTCCTTGCCCCAGAGGTCGAAAGCGTCGCGAAGCTCGACGTCGTCGCCGTTTATCCATAGGTAGACCGGCTTCGCGGAGGCGCCTGTGAAGATCATGCCGTCGTAACCGGCGGCCTTGAGCTCTACACCGAAGTGACCGCCGCATGATGCCTCTCCCCAGAAGCCGGTGAGCGGCGAACGGGCACACGCCGCGAACCTGTTGCCGCCGGGCACCCGGCTGCCGGTCCACGGCCCGGTCATGAAGATGAGCGGGTTCTCGGGGCCCAAGGGGTCGACATCGCCGGGGAACCGGTCGAGGTAGATCTTTGCCCCCGGGCCTGAGCCCCCGAGGTAATCACGGCAGTCCTTCTCGTCTGGTTCGCTGGTTGTAATGTCGCCGGTCGTGAGGTTTACTTCGAGGACTTTGCCAGCATAGCCGCACATGCGGCACCTCCATCATTCGCCGCCAGGACTCTCCCCCGAAACGGCAAGAGAATGATATCAATCGGTATGTTCTTGCCGCAACCTCGGGACGCCCGTCTTTGATAAAAGCCGGTCCTTGGTGCTACCATATCACCCGGACGCCCGGCAAAAGTCTTATGGAGGTCACAGATGAGCACGAGAATCAAAGGAACTTTTTCACTGATACTGGCAGGGATCTTATTGACCGCCTTTCTTTCGGCACTCGCGGGCTGCGGCCAGAGCCAGCCGACGTTCATGAGCTTCATCGGCAACAGCAGCCAGTCCGCAAAGAGCATGAAGCCGATCGTCGAGAAGCTCAAGAAGAAATACAAGGGCAAAGTGATATTTGTAGATGTAGATTTCGATGACAAGAAGAACAAAGGTACGATCGATGAATACCATGTCTCTATGAACCCTACCTTCATCATCAAGAACGCGAAGGGCCAGATAAAGGAGACATTCATGGGGGCGGCGCAGGAGGAGATGCTGTCAATGTCCATTGAGGGCTTCATACCATCGACTAAGAAACCCGCGGGCAGCGCGACGAATACCATGCCCCCGACTGCGCCGATCTCGCCCAACGTGGCTCCGCCCTCGTCCTCGGTCCAGACTATCCCGGTCAATCCGACGCCGTAGAGGCATGTTATGGGTTCGCTGTTCCGGCGGATAAGGCCCGCGTGCTTCTTCATAACCGTGTTCCTCGTCATGCTGGCACTCGGCATCCTCTGGGGAGGGTTCGGGAAGGTGTTCACAAACGCGGCAGTCATCTGCCTCGATTGCATCGGGCTCATATAGATCATGCGAACCCGGCGCTGGGCACAGATAGCCGGAACGCTCGCGGCAAACCCGTGGTTCGCCTATCTCGGCACCAGGGCAATCTACCAGGGAAGGGCGAAGGGGCTATGCTTTCCGGGATTTAACTGCTACGCGTGCCCGCTGGCACTTATGTCCTGCCCTATAGGGAGCCTCCAGCATTCGTTCGCGATAATGTCGCCGCAAAGGGACGCCGCAGCGGGCGTGTCCCGCCAGGTCGCCGCCACGGTTCACCACGCGCAGTCGTTCTCCATAAGCGCCTTTCTCTACGTCGTCGGTTTCGTGGGAATCATCGGCGCTGTCTTCGGGCGCCTCGTCTGCGGCTGGGTATGCCCGTTCGGCCTCCTGCAGGATCTCCTGTACAAGATACCTTCACCCAAACTGCGCATCCCCCGCTGGGCCCGTTTCGGCAAGTACGCGACGCTCGTCATCCTGGCGATGTTCATCCCGTACATCACCGGTGTACACTGGTTCTCGCGGCTCTGTCCCGCGGGAGCGCTGGAGGGGGCTGTGCCGTTGAAACTGCTGCCGCCCAAGACGCCACTTCCACCGGTGGGCTGGTTCTTCTGGCTGAAGATAGGCATACTCGTCGCGTTCCTGTTGTGGATGGTTGCGAGCAAGCGACCCTTCTGCCGCACGGCCTGCCCGCTCGGAGCAATGTACGCGCTCCTTAATCCCGTGAGCCTCTACAGCATGCGCGTCGATCACGACAGGTGCGATGAATGCGGCACCTGCCGTGAAGTATGCCCTGTTGACATAAACATCTATGACAACGCGAACTCACCGGAGTGCATCCGCTGCCTGGAGTGCAAAAAGGAGTGCCCGAACGGCGCCATAACGTCAGGCTTCATGCTTAAGCCGGCGAAAGAGCCGCGGGAGGCACTATCTGAATAGGCGCGTGAGGGCGACAGCGACCAGGACCGCCGCAATCACCGAGACCGCCGTGACAGTTGCAAACACCAGGAAGCCGCGCGCCCCGTGCGCCGGCGCGTAGTCCTTACGATAGTGATAATATCCCGCGGTGACCATGAGCGCACCGCCGACGGTTACGAGTGCCGCCCCGGCAGGCGTAAACCGATTAGCGCCCTCACAAAGTTTAAGGCCTCCTAAAGCAAGCCCGAGACCCGGGAGAGTAAACGCCGCAAGTACGACGAACTCAAAGAAGTCTTTTTTGCCTTTTCGCTCCTTCAATCCTTTACCTCCTCTCCGAGCAGCCGCTTGAACAGGGTCTTAAAGCCCAGGTTCAGTCCCTTGTTGACGCTCTTTCCAATGACCATCGCGGCGAACCCCTTGAAGGCCCTGCCCAGGCCCTCGCGGAAGACCCTGAACTTATCAAGCATCCCGCTTATACCCCGCCCCCCGAACGAGAGGGCCACCGCGCCCATCGTCACACCGGTAAAGAAAGAGGCAAGTGCCCCCGATACGGTCATCGGCCGTCCGGAGAGCGAGCAGATTATAGCATTGAGGGTTACCCCGAAAGTCCCTGAATAACCAAGGTATGCGATCTTCGTCCCGATGCTGACAACGGGGTCCTTTATCAGAAATAACAGGCCAAAGGCCCTTGCCATCCTTTCCTTGACAGAAAGCAGAAGTGATCGGCAAAGCTCCACGATGCGCGAACGCGACGGAGAAGTAACCGCTGAAAGAAGCTCCGCGGCACGACTCGAGTACAGGCCCTTGCCCAGTGTTTTCCCGACGGCACCGGAAAAGGCGCCAACCGCGAACGCGATGAGCAAGCCCTCCCAGGAGATGTGTCCCGTGGAGACGTAGCTCGTACCGGCTTCGAACAACGCGGAGAGCGACCCGTTCCAGAGCGCCGCCTTCGTGGCGCCCCACAGGCCGAGCTGGGCCCAGCCCGCGGAGAAGGCCCCCGCAAGTGACACCACGCTGGCCGCCAGGCCCGCCGCTACACCGCCCGCTGTAAGACTGCCCGCGAAACAGGAAAGGAACGAGAAGTTCGCCGTGTGGGTCGCGGCGTAGTAGAGCGAGTAGCCGAGGGCGGCGATGCACGCGGCCGCCGCCGCCGCCGTGGCGGCCACAATAGACAGCCCGAACGTGACAACGGCAAGTGCTATCACCGCAATCACCACGAGCGCCGCGGCGATCCCCGCCACGACCGCTTTCACCCAGCGGTTGCTCCATGTCCATAGGAGAGCTCTATCGATAGCGTGGCCCGTATTCTCCAGGGCGGGGAATATGTACCGGCTCCAGAGATTCGCGGCGCCGTTCCACACGGCCGAAAGGCCTGACTTGAGGCCGCGCCACATCCATTCGACCGGCCCGGTAACCGTGGAGAAAACACTCTTGAGGCCGCGTCCCAGGCGGGACCAGAAGCCCCCGGTATCGTCTCCTTCTAGCGGGCTCGCGCGCCCCGAACCTCCAGGGCGCTCCACCGGGCACAGGCGTATGAAAGACTCTGCTCCAGAACCTTTGAAGAGCAGCCTCGGGTCAACCGGGGTTCCGCGCAGGTAAGCATCGAAGTGGAGGTGTGCCTGCGGCGACGAGCCGTCCCGGCGGCCGGAGACCGTTGCGATAGGCTGGCCCCGCGCCACTCGTTCTCCCCGTGCAACATCGACCCGCTCAAGGTCAAGGTAGGTGGTCCGCACGCCGCCCGGATGAGAGACCGAGACGAACCTGCCCCGGGGGAGCTCCCCAACCCACTCGACCCGGCCGTCAGCCGCGCTCCTTACCGTAGCGCCGCTCTCAGCCGCTATGTCCAGGCCCTGGTGCCCGCCCTCTCCAAACGGGCCGGTGGGTTTCTCGAAGCCGCGCAGGACCTGACCGTCAACCGGCCATACGAACCTTCCCCCGGGCTCGGCCCCCGCCCTTGGAAGTGGCGACACCATGAAAAAGGGCAGGATTATGAGGGAGAGTATGAAGATGAGTAACGGCCTTCGCCCGCGAGCAATAAGATGGTTGATGCCTGACCCCCGCGTATCCCTGGAGCTATCCGGAGAGGAATGAGCAGCAATACAAGCAAATTATACGGTGGAGCGCCAAGCAAGTCAAGCTACTAATGGGGTCAGACCCCTTTTTTTGCACGTCTTTCTTCAAAAAACCTTTATTAGAATCGAAAATTCAATGCAACAAAAGTGGTCTGACACCATTCTTCATTCTTTGACTACAAAGGCCGCTTTCTCTATGATACTCCGCAGTGAAAGTTGACTCCGACTCCCATCACCCCCGGAGAAGCAACCGAGGGGTGAGCGCTACGCCTGTGACGGGCCGGAAGGGGTTGAAAGAGAAATGGGAGACGAGCATCTCGAGTACCTGGAAAGCGTACTTGACGCCGGGCAGTATAAGAAACTGGTGGAGCTCGGCCAGGCCGACATCAACAAGTTTGTAGCCGAGACGGTGAAGTTGTGCAAGCCTGCCGCCGTTTTCATCGCCACGGACAGCGAGGAAGACCGGGAGTTCGTGCGGGCACAGGCGCTCGCCCGAAGCGAGGAGTTCGAGCTCGCCACCCCGGGACATACGTGCCACTTCGACGGCATCCGCGACCAGGGCCGCGACAAGGAGAACACCAGGTACCTTCTGCCCCCCAACGTCCACCTGGGCAAGCACATAAACTTCAAGCTCAGGGACGAGGGCCTTCCCGAGGTGATGGAGATCCTGGACGGCGCCATGGCGGGCAAGGAGATGATCGTGCGCTTCTACTGTCTTGGACCTGGGAACTCGGTCTTCTCACAGCTCTGCTGCCAGATAACGGACTCATTTTACGTCGCTCACAGCGAGGACCTCCTTTACCGGCCCGGATACGAGGAGTTCAAGAATTCGGGGGCGGGCGTTGAGCACTTCCGCTTCCTCCACTCGGCCGGGAGGCTCGAGAACGGCGTGTGTGCCGACATCGACAAGCGGCGCGTCTACATCGACCTCGAAGAGAATACCGTCTACAGCGCGAACACACAGTACGGCGGCAATACCATGGGCCTCAAGAAGCTCGCGATGAGACTCGGCATCTCCAAGGGCCTGAAGGAAGGGTGGCTGACCGAGCACATGTTCATCGTCGGGGTGCCGGGAAACAATGGCAGGAAGACCTACCTGACCGGTGCGTTCCCGAGCATGTGCGGGAAAACCTCTACTGCCATGATACCGGGGCAGACCATCATAGGAGACGACATCGCCTACATCAAGAAGATCAACGGCAAGGTCCGGGCGGTCAATGTGGAGTGCGGGATCTTTGGGATCATCCAGGACGTAAACCCCCATGACGACCCGGCTATCTATGAAGCGCTGCAGGCGCCCTGCGAGATCATCTTCTCGAACGTGCTTGTAAAGGACGGGGTGCCGTACTGGCTCGGCATGGGGCAGGAACTACCGGAGAGTGGACTCAACTTCTCCGGCGAGTGGGCCAAGGGAAAGAAAGACGCGAAGGGCAAGGAGATAGACCCCTCCCACAAGAACGCGCGCTTCACCATAAAGATGGATTGCCTCGCTAACCGCGACCCCCGCCTGGACGACCCCGAGGGAGTCCCCGTCAAGGGAATGATCTTCGGCGGCAGGGACTCGGACACTTCCGTCCCGGTGGAGCAATCCTTCAACTGGACGCACGGCATCATAACCAAGGCCGCCGTCGTCGAATCGGAGACGACCGCCGCCACCCTGGGGAAGGAAGGCGTCCGCGAGTTCAACCCGATGTCCAACCTGGACTTCCTCGCGGCCTCTCTTGATACATACCTTCAGAAGTACCTGGAGTTCGCGGCCGTCCTCTCGAGGCCGCCCGCCATCTTCTCGGTCAACTACTTCCTCAAGGGTCCGGACGGAGAATACCTGAACTCGATGCACGACAAGAATGTCTGGATGTTGTGGATAGAGCAGCGCGTAAACGGAGAGCTGGGCGCTCTTGAAACCCCTACCGGCCTGATACCGGTGTACAAGGACCTCCGTCGGCTCTTCCGCGAGGCGCTGGATATCTACTACACCGAAGCACAGTACCAGGAACAGTTCACCCTGCGCATCGCGGAGCACCTCGCGAAGATAGACCGCATCGAGGCCTTCTACGGCAATGAATGGGGAATCCCGGAGGTGCTCTTCACCACCCTCGACGAGCAGAGGAAGAGACTCGAGGCTACAAGGGCGGAATTCGGTGAAGATTACCTCTCTCCCCTGCTCCTATCCCAGGGGTAGAGTGTCGCGCCAGGCTCTCCCGTTGAGGGCCGCCAGCCACCCGAGGAGACAGTCGAGAGACCTCGGGTCCTGCCGCAGCCGGTGCTGCCCGCCGGGAAGCAGGACAAGCTCCTTCGGCTCGCATGCCGCTTCGAAAAGCTTACCCGCGTCGGCGACGGGGACGAGCTCGTCCTCTTCGCCGTGGACGAGCAGCAGAGGCACCGGGCTTACCCGGGAGACGTATTCGACCGGCCTCAGCTCCTCTATCTCCCGGTAGAACCAATCAGGTGTCGACGGGAAGCACGTCTCCTTTATTATCCCCACGTCCCTGGCGAGCTCCAGGAAAGTAAAAAGGTGCTCCTCCGGGAATATCTTCGAGAACTCGGCGGGAGCGGCGAACGTGGCGACGCCCTGAATGCCACCATGTTCGGCCGCGTACCTGATGGCGAGCGCGCCGCCCGCGGAGAACCCCGCCAGGTAAACCCGTGAAAACCGTTCCGCGAGCTCGCTCGCCACAAGGCCCATCACCGCCTCGAGGTCGCTGTACCAGCCCCCAAGGTGGAAGTTGCCGCCCGAACCGCCGGTGCCACGGAAGTTGACGAAGAGAGCGGCGTAACCTTTTTCGCAGATCTTCCGCCCGAGCTTCGGGTAGCCCCCGTCTGCCGGGTCAGGGCGGCTCAGCGGGATGCCGTGGCAGAGCACCAACAGGACGGGGGTCGGGTCGTCGGGGACTGCCAGCTCTCCCGTCAGGGTCAGGCCGCCGGAGTCGATCTCGATCCTGATGGTCTGCATCTTCCTGCCTCACAGGTTTGTGACGAAGCCCGTCTGGCACGGGATGAAGCGGTCCTTGAAGCGGTCGAGTATCCTGGACATCACCACCGAGCCCGTGCAGGGGTTGGCGATTATCTTATAGGGTAGCACCTCGTCCAGGAAGTCCGTTGTCGCCTCGACCTTGGAAATCGGCGCGCCAATCCCCAGGTAGGTGCCTCCCACCACGGCCGTTACGCGCCGGTGCTTCTCCAATACGTGCTTAAGGATATTCACGAGCCCGGAGTGCGCGCAGCCGGTCATCACTATAGCGCCATCAGGGGTGTCGACAACCAGGGCCTGGTCGTCCACGAACGGGTCGGGGATGAGCTCCCCGTCCTTCAGCAGGAATATTGACCGCCAGGTCGGAAAGCCCGCAGTCCCAGAGGAAGCGCCTTCCACCTACCTCCAGCAGGACCGAGAGCCCGTGCCCGGCTTTGAAGAACGGCGGGCCGGTTATGTTGTCGTCGAGAACGGCTACCTTTGCTTCCATCATGTTCCACCTTTTCCGCTAACCCTGAGATCGCTCATGACCACACCGTTAATATACCCTAAACTGGTAGACTGTCAGCCGGGTAATAATTCGAGAGGAATGTACACTGGATAAGAAAGACGTCGCCGCGGTAAGGTGCCCGAGCTATGAGCGCAGGCTGGTGCAGGATAACGTCGCCCGCGCTTTTGAACTGCTCGGCGGCCCCGGCGCACTGGTCCGCGAGGGGGAGTCGGTCTTCGTGAAAGTCAACGGCCTCCTGCCGACGGCACCGGAGAAGGCCGTCACCACCCACCCGGAAGTCGTGCGCGCCGTGGTCGAGCAGATTATGACGGTGACGCCCAGGGTCACGATTGGCGACAGCCCGGGCGGTATCTACAACAAGACGATGCTCACGCGCGTCTACGAGAAGTGTGGGTTCGCCGCCGTCGCCGAGGAGACGGGGGCAAGGCTCAACTTCGACTTCTCCGTTCGCCAGAAGAAGGTCCCGGAAGCGAAGACGATGAAGAGCTTCACCCTCTGTGGCGCGATGATCGAGGCGGACCGCCTGGTCTCCGTTTCGAAGTTCAAGACGCACCTCCAGATGAACATAACCGGGGCGATAAAGAACGTCTTCGGCGCGGTACCCGGCTTCTCAAAGTTCAACTACCACTCCAAGTACATCGCCGACGAGGATTTCGCGGACCTCCTGGTCGACGTGGTCCTAGCTGCCGAGCCGAGCTTCCACGTGATCGACGCGGTGGAGGGCATGGACGGCAACGGCCCGCGCGGCGGCGACATCAAGAAGATGGGGATAATAGCGGCCGGCCGCGACGCCTTCGCGCTTGACGGGCTGATGATGGACCTCATCGGAATCCCCCCGGGCGCGAACAAGCCTCTCGGCGCAGCCATCAAGCGGGGGCTCGCATCGGGGGAGGTTGGTGAGCTCCGGGTGCTTGGCGACGGGCCGGAGGCGCTCAGCGTCGAGGGCTTCCGCCTGCCCGTCAAGAAGGATATCATCGCCCGGTTGCCCTCTTTCCTGACAGACATGGTCGCATCGAGGTTATCGATCCGCCCGAGCCCCGACCCGGCGGTGTGCACCGGCTGCCTAAAGTGCGCGGAGATATGCCCGGAAGGGGCGATATCCATAGTTGACGGCGCGGCCCGGGTGGACCTCTCGAAGTGCATAAGGTGTTACTGCTGCCACGAGCTCTGCGAGCACGACGCGATCGAGCTCGAGCGCCCGCTCTTGATGCGCCTTGTCAACCGGATAGGTGGTTAGCCGCCCCGGGGGAAGGGCGCTTTTATTTTCACGGGCTCGTCGAAGTTGGAGAACTCGACTTCCATCGACATCACCAGTCTGCCCGCGCCCACCTTTGTGAGGTCCCCGGTGAAATCCATCTTGGCCTTCTCGACGCGGAAGGAGTCCTTGAGGACCCAGACCTCCATGCGCGCCTCCATCCCCTTGAACATCGAAGGGTCAACACCGGGCACCCTGGCTACCCTGGCGTATCGCCCCATGTCGAGGTCGAATCTCAAGTGGTACGTGTCTTCCTTGCGGTCCAGGAGCTTGAGGCCTTTCGTGTACTTCAGGTAGTTCGTCACGTCGTTCGGTGAGACCCCGCTGGCCAGGTAGCCCGACACGTCCCTCTGTGTCCAGATCTCGGAGCCGGGCATCTTGACGTACGCCTTCTTGCCGATGGTGATGACTTCGGTCTTGCCCGCGGTCGACTTGATTGTCATCTTCGATTTATCCGGCCCCTCGAAGTCGCCATCTCCCCTGTAGTAGTTGGACGCCTTGTCCAGGTTACTCGGGGGGCCCTTGAACTCGAGGTCGGTGTCCATCTCCATGTGGACCGAGGAAAGGTGGCCCTGGGCCTGGATCGCCCTGCCGACGATCTGGCCGGGGACACCGAGCTCGACGGCACCGCAACCTGCCGCCAGCGCAACAGTCGCCAGCAGGACAAGCAGTACCGATAAACATTTTGATTTTTCTGGTTGGAACTTACCCGCGCGGCATCCGCCCGCTCGGCGAGCCAAACTCGAGTTCCCATTTCCCACAGCGACCACCCCAGCACGCGAGGACCTCTCTCCCCGCCTTTATCTTCACTATCTCGCAGTTGTTCGAACATCCGGAGCACATGAAAGATGACGTGTTGTACTCGAAATCGACCAGCGAAAACCCGCGAAAGTTGCTCTCGCGGAAAAACGGCGACTCCTCCCTCGTCAGCAACGCGACACCGATCGCGCCCATGACGTCGTGGTACGGGGGGACCGTCACCTCGACGCCCAGGGCCTCCTCGAACGCCCGCTTCAAGCCGATGTTGGCGGCAACCCCTCCCTGGAAAACGATGGGCGGCTCGAGCCTCTTCCCCTTCGCCAGGTTGTTCAGGTAGTTGCGGACCAGGGCGCGGCAGAGACCGAGCACTATCTCCTCCATCGGGTACCCGACCTGCTGCTTGTGTATCATGTCTGACTCGGCGAAGACCGAGCATCGCCCCGCTATCTGGGCGCCGTCCTTCGCCTTGAGCGCAAGGTCCCCGAACTCCTCGACCGGGACCCCCAGCCGGGCCGACTGGTGGTCGAGGAAGGAGCCGGTGCCCGCCGCGCAGACGGTGTTCATGGCGAAGTCGGTAACCACGTCGTCGCGCAGGAGTATGAGCTTCGAGTCCTGCCCGCCTATCTCGATGACCGTCCGGACCCCTTCCACGATGTGAGAGGCGGCGACGGCGTGGGATGTTATCTCGTTCTTGACCAGGTCGGCGCCAATGACGACCCCGGTAAGGTACCTCGCGCTTCCGGTAGCGCCGGCCCCGCGAATCCTGGTGTCGGCCGGAATCTTCTCGCCTACCGCCCGCACTCCCTCCTGCACGGCCTTTATGGGCTGGCCGCCGGTCCTCAGGTAGACGGACGAGATTATCCCTCCCTCCGGGTCGATAGCAACAACGTTGGTGGAGACAGATCCGACGTCAACGCCGAGGAAAATCTCTCCCTGCCTTCCGCCTGCCAATGGTTTATCGGTCATTCGGTAAGGAGATCCTCCTCTTCCTCGGCCAGGTTCTCAAACCTTGTGTACGCCCCGATCCACGAGAGCCTGAACTTGCCGGTCCTGCCGTTCCTGTGTTTCGCGAGGTTTATCTCGGCTATTCCCTGGACCCCGCGGGCTCCCGGATCATCCACCTCTGGACGGTATAGGAGCAGCACTACATCCGCGTTCTGCTCGATAGCGCCGGATTCACGCAGCTCCTCAAGGCTCGGCTCCTTCTTTGTAACAGTAAGCTGCGGCCTCCTGAGCTGTGAGACCGCGATCACGGGCACCTCGAGCTCCATGGCGAGGACCTTTAAGTCCCTCGCGATCCTCGTCACCTCCTGGGTCCGGCCCTCGCGGAAACCGGGTATGTGCATCAACTGGATATAGTCGACTATAATCAGGCCGACGTTCTCGCGCGCCAAGAGCTGCCGCGCCTTGGAGCGCATCTCGAGCATGGTGATGTCGCCGGTGTCGTCGATGAATATCGGCGCGTTGTAGAGGACACCGGTGGTGTTAACGATCTTCTCGAAACCCTCGTCGCTTATCCTGCCCGTCCTGTAATCGGACGAATCGATCCTCGCCTGGCTGCAGAGCAGCCTTTCGGACAGCTCCACCCTCGACATCTCCATGCTGAATATGAGGATCCCCACTCCCTCGTTGAGGCCTACGTGCATGGCGATATTAAGGGCGAAGCTCGTCTTTCCCATGGATGTGCGGCCGCCAACCACGATCATGTTGGAAGGCTGAAGACCGGCGGTCCACTTATCGAGTGTGGTGAAACCGGTCTCGACCCCGGTGATAATGGAGCCCCTTTCCCTCGCCTTCTCCATGCGGTTAAAGCTCTCGACAAGCGGCTCCTTGATGTGGGCGAGCCTCTCGCGGCGCATCCTCTTGCCCACCGCGAATATGGCGGACTCCGCCCTGTCAAAGACTTCCTCGGTCCCGTCGGAAGTGTCGTATCCGAGGTTCGTGACCTCGTAGCCGACGTCGATAAGGTTCCGCCTGAAGGACATGTCGCGCACTATCTGGGCGTAGTGTTCGATGTTGTGCGGGTTGGGGACGGTGTCCACGAGCATGTGGATGTAAGCCTTGTCGCCCACCGACTCGAGAATGCCGCGGTTCTTGAGCTCCTCCGCGAGGACTACCGGGTCCGTACTCGACCCGCCCGCGTAGAGCTCCACCAGGACCTGGAAAATCTTCCGGTGGGATTCCTTGTAGAAGTCCTCGGGGCGGAGCAGCTCCTGGGCGACCGCCGTGGCGGGGTGCGAAAGTATCATGGAACCCAGTACTGACTCCTCGGCCTCGAGGTTATTGGGAGGTATCCGATCGAAACCGGCGGCAGGCTCAACTGCCATCTTGCTTTACTCCGTCTCGTTGTCTGGCTGGCTCTCGCTTTCCGCTGGTTCGCCCGCTTCGGTGGGCTCGGCGACTTCCACGCTCACAGCGGGTTCGCCGGCCTCCTCGGACACCTCCTCAACGGCACCTTCCCCGGGCGCCGCCGCCGCCGCACCTTCGGCCTCCTCCTCGCCGGGCGGCTCCTCCGCCACAAACCCTTCCCCCTCGACCTCGAATTCGATGTCGATATGGACGTCGGGGTGAAGTTTCAAGAGCGCGTGGTGGATACCTACGGTACGCACTCGCTCGTCGATCACGATCTTGTGCCTGTCTATCTCTTCGCCCGTGACGGCCTCGATCTCAGAAGCGAGCTGGCGGCTTGTGATCGAGCCGAAAAGCTTACCACTCGCGCTGCAGCGGGCCTTGATGGCTACCCGCTTTCCCTCTATCTTCTCAGCCACGCTCTGGAGTCTCTCCCTCTCCCGTGCGGCCTTGATCTCCAGGACCCTCTGCTGTTCCTTGATATCCTTCAGCCCGCCGCGGGTCACGCCGACCACGAGGCCCCGGGGTATGAGGTAGTTCCGCGCGTAGCCGCGCGCTACCTCCACGACCTCGCCCATGCGGCCGAGTGGTTCTATGTCTTGCTTGAGCAGCACCTTCAAACCTGTCACCTTCCGGTAGGAAAAAAAGCGGGAGTACTACTTTCGCGGATACGGCAGGAGCGCCACCTCGCGCGCGTTCTTGATGGCCTTGCTTAACTCAACCTGATGCTGGGTGCAGTTGCCTGTGACCCTTCGCGGCCTTATCTTGCCGCGGTCTGACAGAAAGCGGCGCAGTGTGCCTACATCCTTGTAGTCGATTCTCTTTGTCTTCTCCTTGCAGAAGTAGCAGAACCTTCGCTTCTGCTTCCTCGGATATGCCGGTGCTTTTTTCTTCTCGGCAGCTATGACTCAAACATCCCTTCTGTCTCTGTCGTCACCAGGGCACGTCCTCTCCCCCTTCTATGGGGGGGACGTCCAGGTTCGCAAAATCCGTGGACGGCTCGGCCACGCCCTCGCCGGGTGCCTCCCCGGTGCGAGGCAGGAACTGCACGTTCTGCGCGTTGACCTCGACCGCGTACCTTTTCTGGCCGTCCTCTGTCTCCCAGCTCCTGGAGCGGAGGCGCCCGTCGATGGCCACGCCCCTGCCCTTTTTCAGGTACTGGTGGCTGGTCTCCGCCTGCCTGCCGAACACCACCACGTTTAAGAAGTCGACGCCCTCGACCTTCTCACCCTGGTCATTCACGTAAGGGCTCCGGTTAACCGCGACGCCGAACTGCGTCACCGGCTTGCCGGCGGGGGTGAACCTCATTTCCGGATCGCGAGTAAGGTTCCCGACCAGTACGACCCTATTGAGACTTGCCATCGCTTAATCCCCTTAAAGAACCACGGTCTTTATGCGCAGGACATCGTCCCTGATGCCCGCCACCCGCTCCAGCTCCTTCACCACTCCCGCCTCCGATGAGAAGTCTATCACAGCGTAGTGACCACTTTCTTCGCGCTCTATCGGATACTCCAGCCTCCTGAGCCCCCAGACGTCCACGCCGTTGATCGTGCCGCCCTCGCGCGTGATCAGGGCCGAGATATCGTCCAGGACCGCCTTCACCTCGTCTTCCTCTAGGCTTTGCCTGATTATCATTAGCGTCTCGTACTTGCGCAAAATAGCCTCCGTGATTGTAAATATCCCGCCGTCTGCTATCGAAGAGTCCGAAAAGCAAACGCCATTATAGCACCGGCCTCCCACCGTGCAAAGGGCGTGAATTTTTATTTGGCCCGGGCTCTTAGCCCGGTTCCCCGATCCCGGCCTGAGAGGCCGGGCTTGATAATGGTTAAGAATTCACGATTCGAGACCTGACCCCACCCGGTGTGATAAAGTTTCAATGTAGTTTTTCCGGTGAAAGGCGTCCGGGAGGTAGCCTTGGAGCTCAAGAACGTTATGGAGGACGTGGTCGCCTCTTACATGGACGAGGTCCTGGAGCAGGACAAGGATTTCTGCGGCTGCCCTCACTGCCGCCTCGACGTGATAGCCCTCTCGTTGAACTCCCTCAAGCCGAAGTACGTGGTCTCGCCCAAGGGATACGTCTACGCGAAGCTCGGCGAGCTGCAGGCCCAGTCCCGGGCGGACACCATCGTGGCCGCCACCAAGGCCATGAAGGTCGTCAAGAAAAACCCGCGCCACTAGGCTCAGACCGCGGACTTTAAGGGGCCCTTTGAAGAAACATATGGAGTACCAGACGCCGAAGCAGTACAAGGCCGAGGCCTGCAGGCAGTGCGGGACGTGCCTTACAAGCTGCCCGGTCATGAGGCTCTCGCCCGAGGAGGCCCGACGGGAGATCCGCAACCTCCGCGAGGGAAGGGACAGCAAGGCCCTGCGCCGGTGCACGACCTGCTTCGACTGCGATTTCGCTTGCCCTGACGGATGCAACCCGGGCGAGCTCATTCAGCACCGCTTCAACCAGGTGTACTCCGAGCGCGGTCTGCCCGAGCGGGCTCGTTATTTCCTGCCGCATAGCAAGCCGAATTTCAGGACATACGTGATAGACCGCTTGAGCCCGCGCGAGAAGGCGATCATCGAATCCTGGAAAGACCTCTCCCCCGCCGACGAGGTCTGCTACCCGGGATGCAACATCATCGTGACGCCGCTCCTCACGCAGACGCGCGCGCTCGAGGGACTCGATATCCGGGGGGCGCTCGAGTACTGCTGCGGAGAGATGTACTACCGCATGGGGCTTTTCGACCAGGTGAGGCAGGTCGCGCAAAAAACTCAGGACTTCTTCGACAAGCTGGGGGCGCGCAAGGTCACCATACTCTGCACGGCGGGGCATCACATGTTCACCCGCGTCCTGCCTCACTTCGGGGCGGACTACTCGTTCGAGATGGAATCGTACCTGTCACATATAAAGAGGAGGGTTGATTCGGGAGAGCTCGAGTTCAAGCACCCCCTGAACATGCGGTTGACCGTGCAGGAGTCCTGCTACGGGAAGCAGTTCGGGCCGGAATACATGGACATCCCGCGGGAGCTCCTCTCCAGGGCGGGGGCCGATGTGGTGGAGATGGAGAACTCGCGCGAATACATGCTCTGCTGCGGCATCGGCGCCGGCTTCAGCCCGTACAGCGCTTACAACCCGCTGAAGATCACCGCGTCCACGATAAAGGTCATGCGGTCCGCCAAGAAGAGCGGCGCGGAGGCGGTCGTGACCTACTGCAGCGGCTGCATGCAGATGTTCTCCACCGGCCTCGTCTTGTACCGCACGGCGCTGCCCGTCTACCACATCCTGGAGCTGCTCGGGATGGCGATGGGAGACAACCCCGTGCCCTTCCATGCACGGATGGCAAGGAATACGCGCCGGCACCTTCCGGCACCAGGGCCCAGCCCTTCTGTCCCGCAAGCGCTTCAACGCCCCCGACATAGACACCGGTATCAAGTAAAAGCGACTCTTCCCACTTCCGACGAATTCGAGGTCCGGTTCCTGCCCGGCGGGTGCTCCATCCGGGTGCGCTCCGGCTCGACCGTGATGGACGCGGCGCTCCTGTCCGGGCCCTGGATAGACGCCCCATGCGGCGGGGAAGGCCGCTGCGGGATGTGCAGGGTGAAGCTCTCGGGAGAAGCTGCTCCGCCGACCGTGGAGGAGCTCTAACATCTCTCTAAACGCACTGAAGGCGCGTCAGGTTCCTTCTCCACCGGACCCGGTGGTCACTGCCTCGGCACTTACCTCGGCCGGAATACGCGCTTGAAGAAGCCCTCTTCCTTTGCGGTAACGTACTTCTCGGGCTCCTTCACGAACGTCTCACTGCACCCCCGGCACAGAAATAGTAGGTCTTGCCCCTGTAGACGGCGCTTGCCGCCGCATGCTCCGGGTCAACCTCCATGCCGCACACCGGGTCGGTCGCCATTGCTACCTCCATTCATCCGCAAGACCAGGACCACGTATTACCCGGACACTACTTTTATCGAGATCGCGGCTCAATGAGATAAATCAATATTGATACGCATCCCAAAGATATATCATTAGGCCATGGAAAAAGGCGAAGGCGCGGCACCGGCTGTCACAATATATTTCAGCGCCACATGCGCCGACTGCAAGCAGGCGAAGGAGCAGTTCGGCAAGTGGGGAATCGCCTACGACGCGCGAGATATAGCGAACCCGGAAGTGAGCCGGGAACTGCTCGAGGAGCACGGGAGCGGCACGGTGCCGACGATCATCATCGGGGACCAGGTTTTCATCGGGTACGCGCGAAACCACGCGGCGATCGTGAAGGCGCTCGAGGAAGCGGGCCTCCTGGGCGCCGTGGAAGAGGCCGGGCCGGTCGAACCCCCGATCGACCCCGTCTGCGGAATGACCGTCGAACCGGCGAGCGCAGCTGCTACCGCTGAGTACGAGGGAACGACCTATTACTTCTGCAGCATCGGCTGCCGCGACAAGTTCTTGGCAGACCCCGAGAAATACCTGGGGGGCGGAGCCGAGCCGATGGTGATGGCAGAAGAACCGGCGGAAAAGAAGAAGGCCGCTGGGGCCGTCCGGCTAAGGATACCGGTCGCCGGGATGACCTGCGCCTCCTGCGTGGAAACGATCGAGAAAGGGCTTTCGCGCCTTGACGGCGTTGAGACCGTTACCGCGAACTTCGCGAACGACACGGTGAACCTCTCCTACCGGCCCGACCGCACAGCACCGACAAGGATAGTCGAGGAGATAAAGTCGCTGGGCTACGAGCCGCACCTCGCGCGGGTGACGCTCCCCATCGAGGGCATGACCTGCGCGTCCTGCGTACAGAAAGTCGAGAACGCGCTCCGGGGCGTGCCTGGCACCGTCGAGGCTAACGTCAACTTCGCGACGGAGACGGCCGCGGTCACCTACGACCCGGGTGAGGCGACACTGGCGGATTTCAAGAAGGCGGTATCGGGGGCCGGGGATTACCGCGTGCTCGAGGCTGTCGAGGGCACCGATATCCGCGAGGTTCAGGCTAAAGCCCAGCGCGAGTACGTGAGCAACCTTGTGGCCAAGTTCGTCGGGAGCGCGTTCCTGACGTTCATCATCATGGTCCTCAGCATGGGCGAGAGCCTCCCGGGGATCAAGTCCATCGACATGAAGACGCGCTTCTATGTCCTGCTGGTCCTTACCATACCCGTGATGTTCTGGGCAGGGACTCCTTTCCTGCGGGGCGCGTGGGCGGCTCTCAAGCACCGCACCGCGGACATGAACACGCTCATCGTGGTGGGAACTCTGGCCGCGTTCATCTACAGCACTGTCGTCACCATCGCGCCGGCAAGCACGTTCATGAGCCTCGGTAAGACGCCGGACGTCTACTTCGACTCCGCGGCGATGATAATCACGCTTATCCTGTTGGGGCGCCTGCTGGAGGCTCGCGCGAAGGGGCGGGCATCCGGCGCGATCGCAAAACTGCTGGGCCTCAGAGCGAAGGTCACGCACGTGATCAGGGACGGCCGGGAGATGGACGTTCCGCTCGAAGAGGTGGAGGTGGGAGACCTTCTCGCGGTGCGCCCCGGCGAGACGATACCCGTTGACGGTGAGATAGTGGAGGGCTCGTCCGCGGTGGACGAGGCGATGCTTTCCGGCGAGAGCATACCGGTGGATAAGAATATCGGTGACCCGGTGGTGGGCTCGACCATCAACCTCACCGGCTCATTCCGGTTCCGCGCTAATAGAGTGGGCAAGGACACCGTCCTCGCCCAGATCGTGCGTCTCGTCGAGGAGGCCCAGGGGGCCAAAGCGCCCATCCAGCGCCTTGCCGACAGGGTCGCGAGCGTGTTCGTTCCCGTCGTGATATCGATCGCGGTCGTGACCTTTATCGTCTGGATTCTCGCCGGTCCTTCGCCCGCCCTCACATACGCTCTTTTGAACTTCGTTGCCGTGCTGATAATCGCGTGCCCGTGCGCTATGGGTCTCGCCACCCCCACGGCCATCATGGTCGGCACAGGGAGGGGCGCCGAGCTCGGCGTGCTTATCCGCGGCGGCGAAGTGCTGGAGGAGTCCCGAAGGATCAACGTGGTCATCTTCGACAAAACCGGAACGCTGACCGTTGGAAAGCCATCGGTAACGGATGTCTTCGCGCTCGATGATCGTTCGACCGATGAGGTTCTGAAGTTTGCGGCCTCCGCCGAGATGGACTCCGAGCACCCCCTGGGCGTCGCGGTCAAAAAGGAGGCCGAGGCGAAAGGATTGGCGCTCGAAAGGCCCGAGAGCTTCGAGGCCGTCCCCGGCAAGGGCATCAGGGCGGCCATCGACGGCCGGAAGGTGCTGCTCGGCAACCTGGGATTTCTGGCAGACGAGGGCTTCGTCACCGATGAGCTTACCGCGAAGATCGATGAGTTCGCCGGACAGGGTAAAACCTGCATGGGCCTCGTGGTCGACGAAGAGCCGGCCGGGGTCATCGCTCTCGCGGACACCATAAAGGACAACGCACGTGAGGCGGTCTCCGAGCTCCGCGATATGGGCATCGATGTCTACATGATCACCGGCGACAACGAGCGGACCGCCAGGGCGATAGCGAAGCAGGCGGGGATAGAGGACGTCCTCGCGGAGGTGCTGCCCCAGGACAAGGCCGATACCGTGGCAAGGCTGCAGGAGGAGGGAAAGAAGGTCGCGATGGTGGGAGACGGCATCAACGACGCGCCGGCGCTCGCGCGCGCGGACGTGGGGATAGCGCTGGGGGCCGGGACCGACATCGCGATAGAGGCTTCCGACATCACCCTGATCCGCGACGACCTGAGGAGCGTGACGGACGCCATCAAGCTCTCGCGCAAGACCTTCTCGACAATCAAGCAGAACCTCTTCTGGGCCTTCTTCTACAACTGCCTGGGCATACCGATAGCGGCGGGCGTCCTTTACCCGCTGTGGGGGATCCTTCTCAACCCGATGTACGCCGCGGCGGCGATGGCGTTCTCCTCTGTCTCGGTGGTCGCCAACTCGCTGCGTCTCAGGCGCTCAAAGTTGTGACATTGATAAAAAACAATGACACGGTCGAAATAAGGTATAATAATATGTGGTCAATGAGTAATTTTTATTTCAATATGGAAGGAGGGGCCACCTTGAAGAGGTTCACGGTTCCGAGAGTCGCTCATTGTAGCGAGGGCTGTAAATGATTGTCCCGGGTAAGACGTAAAACTGCCCGTTAGAAATCGAAAGGGCCGGGTCCGCCGGCCCTTTTTTCTCCTCGCCTCAGGGAAGGTCGAGCTTCTTTATGATGTTCCAGAGGAAGCCCCTGGCGACCTCGATGTTCTCCATGTTGACGTTGTCCACCGTATCGCTCTGCCAGTGCCAGTTCGGAAGACCGCCCTCGTCGTCAAAGGCCATCACGCTCATCGCGGAGTACCCCCTCGCGAGAGCGGGAGTGGCGTCGGTCGAGAGAAGCCGGTATGGCGCCTGCCATATCGGGAAGTGCTTCTTCTTTGTGACGAGCCACGAGAGCCACAGAAGGGCCGAGCTCGAGCGGTGCGGAAGGAGCATCCCCTCACAGTCTATGTAGCAGAGGTGCCCGGTGCCCAGGTTGTCGAGGTTCACGATCAGTGCTTCCCTGACCCGGTCGCCGTTGGCCTTCAAGAACTCTATCATCCCGACGGTGCCGACTTCCTCCGCGCCGGTGGCGAGGAACATGACACCGGGCAGGCGCGACTCTGGCTCGCTCATCTTGTCCACAAGGGCAAGCATCGTCACCACACCGGACGCGTTGTCGTTCGCCCCGGGTGTATAGTCCATCGCGGCCTCGCGGTGCAGCATCAATACGAACGGCACGAGCAGGTAAGCAGAGAAGACAAGGGCGGCGACCCATACCCAGAAGTTGGAGGAGCCGGTGATTGCCCTTATTATGAAGTTTGAAAGGGCGAGCGCCGCGACGACAAAAACGCTCCCGATCATCATCGAGAACGACATCCGGAAACTCTTCACCATCTTAGGATGGAACGAGAGCGCGGCGCGGGCGCTGTCGTAATGCGCCACGACGACCAGGCGGACCTCGCCTCCCTCCGCGGGCATCTCGCCAATGACGTTTCGGCTCGTCCGGTGCGGAAGCAATCGGGAGAGAATGGGAAAGGTCTCGAGGTCGAGCGCGAAGAGGACCGCGATGATCACGGCAACGGGCGCCACGAAGTAAGGGAACCAGTAGGACAGGACTCCGCAGGCGATCGCGATGGAAAGATAGATGACATAGAGATATGAGTAGGTGGTTATCGTCCCGAACTCCTGGACTGAGGTTTCGAGCCCTCTATCCGTGAACCTCTCCCTTATGTAGTCGGCCGCCCTGCCCTCGGCCTCCGTGCACGCCCCCCGCGGGCCGATCTCAACGGCCAGCTTGAGAAGGTCATCCCTCGTCCCCATGAAGCCTCCTTCCCATTTGCGCTATTCCCAGGTTGCCCGGTAAGTGAAGTAATCCCTCGTGACATTCTCGAACCAGTTCCTGTCATACCACCTGAACCCGCAGTGGTTGCCGGTCCATAGCATCCAGACGTTGACGTTCGGGTTGTCGTCGGCCGCGCGGATGTAGACGAACATAAAAGGTATGGCCGCCAGGAGACAGCCGATGAAGAGCACGGGTAAGAGCAGCGATCTCTTGACCTGTCTCAACAGAAACCTCACGTCTCTCTCCCCTTGTTTGTCCTTATGGTCGTCTAGTCTCTCCCCCTAAGAAGGGGGCCCCTGCTGTCCGGCGCCTGTTGAGCGGCGTTGCCTTTGCCGCGGTCTCCCTCAAATTATAACCTTAAGACCCGTAAACCCCGGCAACTGGGCCGGCTAAAGTGAAAGCGCCTCTTCCATGACCCGGCGGGCTATCGGGGCCGCGGTAACGCCGCCCTCGCCCCCCTGCTCGACCAGCACCGCGACCGCGACCTCCGGGTCGTAAGCGGGAGCGAAGCCGATGAACCAGGCATCGGGCTCCTCCCCCTCGACCTCGCCGGTCCCGGTCTTGCCCGCGACATCGACCCCGTCGATCCGGGCGCGGGTGCCGGTCCCCTCCTCCACCACCTTGACCATGATGTCCGTGAGGGTGTGGGCGGTCTCCTTGTTGATCACCCTGTCCCAAAGCTTCGGGCTGAACTGCTTGATTATCTTCCCGTTGTAGTCCTGGACCTCGTCTACGAGGTACGGCTGCATCACAGCACCGTCGTTCGCGACCCCGGATGCTACAAGAGCCATCTGGAAGGGGGTCGCGAGGTCCTGCGCCTGCCCTATGGCGCTCGAGGCCAGCGCGACCTTGTCCATGGTACCGGCGCTCTGGATCTGGCTCTTTGCCACCGGCAGGTCGAACGGGATGACCCTGTTGAAGCCGAACAGCTCCGCGTAGCGCACGAGCGCCTCCGCCCCGAGCCTGAGGCCGACCCCGGCGAAGGTAACGTTGCAGGAGACGACGAGCGCGCGCGTGAAGTCAAGCAGCCCGTGCCCCCTCCGGTTAAAATCGTAGATGGTGAACCCCTGCACCAGGAGCTTGCCCTTGCAGTCGAAGGGGGACTCGAGGTGTACCACCCCGAGTGCCAGCGCGGCCGCAGCGGTGGCCACCTTGAACGACGAGCCCGGCGGGTAGAGCCCGGTCGTCGCCCTGTTTATCAACGGGGAATCCGGGTCGGCGTTCAGGGAAGCCCATGGCGCCTCCGTGTTCCTGCCTCTCAGCGGCACCGTGACGTTCGGGTCGAAGGTCGGATACGAGACGAGCGCCAGAACCTCGCCCGTCTTCGGGTCCATCGCCACGACCGCTCCCTTCTGGTCACCCAGAGCCTCGGTGGCGGCCCTCTGCAGTCGCGAGTCGACGGTGAGCACGAGGGAGTCTCCCTTCTTGCTCGAGCCAACCAGCCTGTTGGCCAGGCTCTTGAAAGACTGCCCCGAGCCGTGCCCCAAGAGGTCCTTGTTGAACTTCTTCTCGAGCCCGCTTCGCCCGTAGCGCCAGGAATCGTAACCGGTTACGACGGAGAAGAGTTCCCCGAACGGGTACTCGCGCTGGTAGCGGTACTGCTCCCCGGTGTCGACGCTTTTAGCGACGACCTCACCGTCCGCTGTCGTGATGTCGCCGCGCAGGACCGAGTACTCCTCGACGAGGCGCCGCTTGTTGTACGCGTTCTCGCTTATGCGCTCTGCACCGAATATCTGTATCCAGGTCAGGTTGACGGCCACCGCGAGGAGGCACGCTATGAAGACCGCGAGCAGTATCTTCATCTGGCGGTTCACTTCCTCGCCCCCTCCCTGATGCTCTCGACGTTAGTCGTCGCGCCGCGGTGCGAGAGCACCAGCAGCAGGGCGAGCAGGACGAAGTTGGCGAGCAGCGAGCTCCCGCCGTAGCTCACGAACGGAAGCGTGATGCCGGTGAGCGGGATGAGGCGCGTGACCCCTCCCATAATCAGGAACGACTGGATTGCGATGATGCTCACCAGCCCGACCGCGAGAAGCTTCCCGAAATCATCCCGGTGCAGTAGCGCCGTCTTTATTCCCCTCGCGACGAACACTATATATAAAAGGATCACGGAGACCGCGCCGATCAACCCGAGCTCCTCACCGATCGCGCTGAAGATAAAGTCCGTCGCCACCGACGGGATGAAATCCGGGCGGCCGAGCCCCAGCCCCGAGCCGGAGATCCCTCCCGAGGAAAGCGCGAAGAGCGACTGCGAGATCTGGTAAGAGTTCCCCTGGATCGTCTTCGGGTTGAATGGGTTGAGCCAGGTGAGCACGCGCACCTCGACGTGGGAGAAGGACAGATAGCATATGTACGCGCCGAGGACGAACAGGGCGAGCCCCACTGCGACATACGTCTTCCTCGCCGTCGCGGCATAGAGCATTGCGAGGAAGATGCCGAAGAAGAGAAGCGACGAGCCGAGGTCCTTCTGGAATACCATCATCAGTATGGATAATCCCCACATGATAAGGAGCGGCACGAAGTACTTTAGCTCCGGCACCGGTATGCCGAGCACCCTGTGGGTGGAGATGCTCAAGACCTCGTGCTTCTCGGCGAAGAAGGCCGCGAGGAATATTACCAGGAGCACTTTTGCTATCTCGGAGGGCTGGAAATGGAGCGGCCCGATCTGCAGCCAGAGCCTGGCCCCGTTGATCTCCTTTCCGAATATCATCGTCGAGGCCAGGAACGCGAGCGCTACGATGCCAAGTGTGTACTTGTACTGGGCAAGCACCTCGTAGTTGCGGAAGAAGAGGATGACAAGGATAAAGCAGGCGGCCGCGACCGCGATCCAGATGAGCTGGTCCAGGGCAAGCCCCTTGTTGAGCCTGTATATCATGACGATGCCGAGGGAAGTCAGGCCCGCGCTGACGGGCAGCAGAAGCGAGTCCGCCCGCGGGGTAAGGAACCTGAGAACCAGGTGAAGGATGATGAATACGGCGGCCACGCAACCCGGGTAGATGAAAGAGGATGGCACGATCTTCCCGTCCTTCGCGAGCTGTACCGTCACGAAGCCCACGAGCATCATCACTATTATCAGGATGAGGAGCCCCAGCTCCCTGTTGCGCTCGCGAATCGGTTACACCCCCTTTGCCGGAGCGGCGACGGCCGCCACTTTCAACTTCACGGCCGAGCCCTTCTCGACCTTCGTCCCGGGCCGCGGGTCCTGGACGAGCACCACGTACTGAACCGGATCGGCTGGGCTTACGGCGTCCGGTTCCGCCTTGAGCCCCGCCTGCTCGAGCAGCGCCTGCGCCTCCGCCAGGCTCTTGCCCTCGACCGGGGGCACAAGGCTCGAGTTCTGCTCCGCCTCCCGCGCAAGCGACTTTATCGTCGCCTCCGCGTCCTCTTTTGTTTCGGGGTCGAGCTTACCCTCGACCCTGCGGCGGCGTTCCTCCGTAAGGAACTTCACCTCTATGTCGGTCTGACGCTCCACTTTCGCGAGCTTCCAGAACGGGAAGCCGTGGTATAAAGCCACCTTTCCACTCTTTACTCCCACGAAATAGGTCTTGTTGTAGAAATAGAAGCCGCTGGCGAAAATGGCTCCCAGGCTCAGAATCAAGACAAGGCATATGACTAGCAAGCCGGCGTGCGCCTTTATCCAGCTTCTAGGTTTTACCTTGGAGACTTCCTCGGATGACGAAGGCTCGTAGCTTGCCTGCCGGCGGGCGATCCCCGTTTGAGCGGTAGCGAACGGCTTCGCGTAGCTCGTCAGCACGACAGAGACGTTGTCGGCCCCGCCCGCCTCGAGCGCCAGGTCAACGAGCCGCTTAACCGCTACACTGGGCTCCGGCCCCTCCGCGAGGACCTGCTCTATCCGCCGGTCTTCGACCAGTGAATACAGTCCGTCGGTCACCAGCAGGAACTCGTCGCCCGGCGTGATCTTCACAGCCATCACGTCCACATCGACCCCGGGCCCAAGGCCGAGGGCGAAAAGGATTATGTTCCGCTGGGGATGGACCCTAGCCTCCTCCTCGGTTATCTCACCGTCCTCCACGAGCTTTGCGACAAGAGAGTGGTCGCGCGTCAGCCGCTTTAGCTTCCCGCCCCGGAAGATGTATGCGCGCGAGTCGCCGACGTGGCCGAAGTAGACGGTGTCGCCCTCGCGGTACATCATGGTGAGAGTGGTCCCCATGTCGTGGTACTTCGCGCTCGAGACCGCCTTCTCGTGGACGGCCGCGTTCGCGGCCTCCACCGCCCTCTTGACAAGCTCGTCACCAGGGATGAGCCCCAGGTTGTCCTCGACGTACTGCCTGACGGCGGAGAGCGCGAGGGAGCTGGCCACCTCGCCCGCCTGGTGCCCTCCCATTCCGTCCGCGACCGCGAACAGGTTGCCGGATTCGAGGACCGCGTCCTCGTTTATCTCGCGGACCTTCCCCGTATGTGTCATCGAAGCAGAGCTGCAGTGGTACATTTGCATTCCCTACTTTAGCCCGGCCTCTCCAGGCCGGGATTTTCGCGGGCCTAAGAGGCCCGCCTCAAACGGTAAACTCGAAGACCATCTTGCCTATCTTTATGCGGTCCCCTTCCCGGAGCTCTATCGGGTAGGAGATCTTCCTGCCGTTGACGTAGGTTCCGTTCGTCGACCCGAGGTCCTCTATATGGAAGCCACCCTCGCTCTTAAAGACGCGCGCGTGGAGCTTCGATGCGTACGTGTCGTCTATCACGATGTTGCTCCCGGCGGCGCGGCCTATCGTCATGTGTTCGGCCAGGTCGTACCTGGCGCCGATGTTGCGGTCGGCAGTCACGACAACAAGCCGGGGCTTGACCTGCTTCTTCTTCCGCCTGGAGGGCTTTGCCCCGGGCTCATACGCGGGCGCCTTCATGTCGCGGTAGATGGCGCGTATCAAAAGGATGATAAAGACATAGAGGAGCGCGAGGAACACGAACCTGAGCGCGATGAAAACGCCGTTCGGGATCAACCTTCAGACCTCCGGAAGATAAGCCGCGTGCCGCCCAGCCGAATCACGTCCTCGTCGGCGAGCTGCGCGTCCATGATGCGCTCCTCGTTCAAGAACGAACCGTTGGTCGACTTGAGGTCGGTTATGAAGTAGGAGTCGCCGCGCCGGCTGATGCGCGCGTGGACCCGGCTCACGTTGGGGTCTGGCAACATGATATCGTTGTCCGACAGGCGGCCTATCTGGACGGTCTCCTTGTCGATTGTGAACGCGGGTGATACGTCGCCTGAATCGACAAGCTCGAGAACAGCCGGTCCCTTGTGAGGAGCGCGGCGCCTCGCCCCGGGTTGCGGCTCACCCGGCTTCTCGACCGGGAGCTCCCCCTCCATCACGGTCTTTATCCAGAACTCGCCTTCGTGTAGCTTCTCGACCTCGGCGAGTTTTACCCGCGGGCGGTCGAGGACCGCGTATCCCTTTTCTTTCACATAAGAGATCAGGAGGTTCTCGAGCTCTGTCGCCATCACGGCCTGGTACGATTCGAAACGCGAGTAATCCCTTGGTGAGAGCCCTACCTCGTAGCGGTTGGGCACATAGACCCTCGAGACCCCGATCGTCTTGTGGCCCTCGAGCTCGCGCACGAGCTTCTTGCCGAGCTCGACCGGCTGCACGCCGGACTTGAAAGCCCGCAGGATGACGCCCTCGAAGAGCGACTCGAGCTTCTTCTCGAACTCACGGAAGATGTTCATAGAGGTAATTATACCGTGATTGGAGGCGGGCCGGACGGCCGGGCGCCGATACATAAAGGGTTATTCGTACTGGCAGCCGCAATCGGTCTCCGCAACTTTCATCACCCGTTTACGTTATTTATGTCATGAGGGGCTTTAGATATAATCGCCGGGGTAAGTTGAAATGACACACTGGTGCCTGGCACCAGTGTGTCACGATTCAAGACCCCATCAACGAAGCACGACTGAAGCATCAAGCGCACCGGGTGATGGGCCATTTTAATTTCCCCTTCTTTTTAAATGAGTGACTTTGCCCGACAATGATATGGTGTCTTTTTAGACCGCCGCAATATGGTGACGAGGTAAGATCCGATCCGATGTATGTTTTTGGAGCGATCCTCATAGGGATGGTATCGGCCTTCCTGGCCGGCATGTTCGGCGTGGGAGGCGCGGGCATCTCCACCCCCGCTATCAGGCTCATCCTCGGCGCCTCTCCGGGCATCGCGCTCGGCACGACGCTGCCCGTCACCATCCCGACCTCGCTCACCGGCGCCATCACTTACTGGCGGAGTGGCTTCTTAGACAAAAGGGTGGCGTACATATCCGCCGCGGCAGGCGTGTTCGGAAGCGTGGGCGGCGCCCTGCTCACCAAGGTCCTGAACCTCCACTACCTGATGCTTGCGACCGGGGTGCTCGTCCTCTGCGTCGCGGGTCAGACAATCCACAGGGCGGCGACCGGCAATATCCCATCTGGAGACACGGACGATTCAGGGGGTACCGCAGACGAGAGCCAGGAATCACCCACGCCTTTGAAGCCGGCCTGGATCATCCTCTTGATAGGCCTTGGCGCGGGGTTCCTCTCGGGCCTGCTAGGTGTCGGCGGGGGAATACTGCTGCTGCCCGGGTTCATCTACCTGCTGCGCCTGCCGATAAAGAAGGCCTTCGGGACCTCGCTCGCCGTGATAACCGTCCTGGCCATACCCGGGACCATCGTACACGCGCTCCTCGGCCACATCTCCGGGTGGCTCTTCCTTTACCTCGCGATCGGGGTCATCCCCGGCGCGTACCTGGGTGCCCGCGTTAGCATCAGCACCAGCGAGCGGGTGCTCTTCGCCCTGTTCGGCGCGTTCATCGCCGTCTTTGGGGTAATCTTTATCGTTAATGAGATAATAAGCATGGTCGGCTAGAGGGGTCCGGGCAGGACGGAGCCAGGTGCGACCAGAAGCGTTTATCCTGAGATGATTTCAACTATGAAGCCAGGCGTAAAAGAGAGAGGAACACGGCTGCTGTGCGCGCTCATAATGTGCCTCTTGTCTCTGCCATTCATGATGACCGCAGCCGTCGCCGCACCCGGCCCGCAGGCGCAGGTCAATGTCGCCTTCTACACGGACGCCTACTGGTACAAGCCCGGCGGTAAGGCCCAACTCTCTGTGACGCTTGAGAACAGGTCCCAGCAGGCCCTCGGAAACGTCTCGATAAGGCTGAGACTGCACTCGCAAAACAGCTCGAGGGCGGACCTCGACCCGGTCCTCGAAGGTAAGCCGAGAAAATCGTACCGCCACACCGAGACGCTCAAGCGCGGCATCTCGCTGAAGCCCGGCAAGAGCAGCTTCAAGTTCAGCATTGACTTAAGCAATGTCAGGCTCTGGGACGGCGTCTTTCCCCTTACGGTCGAAGCCCTGAAGGACGGGTCCGTCGTGGATTCCGCCACGAGTGAGCTCGTGATGATGTCCGACCAGAACCCGCAGTCGACGGTCCCGCTCAAGCTGTCGATCGTCTTCGACATGCTCGAACCGCCGCACCGCGCGCCCGACGGGGACTTCAGCGATAACGGGCTCGCGGCCGAGTGCTATCCCGGCGGGAGGAACCCCGGCTGGTACACCACGATCGCTGACGAGATGGACAAGTACAAGAACCTGCACACCACCTTCTCCTTCTCCCCGCTCGTGGTCGAAGAGATGCAGGACATGACCGACGGCTACGTCGTCAAGCAGAGGCAACGCCTCGAGAGGTTCGGCGCCGATTCCGCCGAAGCGAAAAACGCCGAGTCCATCTTGAACAGGTACAAGAAGATGGCACAGGACCCGAGGTTCCAGTTCCTCGTGACACCGTACGCCTCCCCGGACCTCGAAAAGCTGGTCGCCTACAACTGGTCCGACGACGCCAGAGGGCAGATATCACGCGGCACCAGGGATCTCGAGGTCGCCCTCGGGACAAAACTCGGCCAGGACTACTTCTACCCTCCAGGCCTTAACTGCAACTCCCGCGTCATCAAGACTCTCGCGGGCGAGCTGGGTCACTTTCTCATCCTCAACCCCGGGCTCCTCGGGCGCAACCGGGCGGGCCGAAGACTCGTTAAAGGTCTCACCCTCAGCACGCCGGTTGAGATCGAGGGAGCAAAGGAAGGACAGGTACTGGCGCTCTTCGCTGACGGCCGCGCCGAAGAGCTCGTCCGGCGCCTCGCCCAGAACGGCGACGAGCGCTACGTAGCCCAGGCCTTCCTCAGTGAGCTCACGAACCTTTACCTGGAAAGGCCGGCGAAGCTTCGCACCTGCGCTTTCGTCTGGCCGAGCTGGTGGCGGCCCTCACACCGCGTGGTGCAGGAGATAATGAAGGCACTCTCGGGCGCGCCCTGGATGCAGAGCGCAACCATGGGTGAGAGCCTTTTCACCGTGCCCCCCATCCAGGATTTCTCCCTCGAAATACCGGAAAGCGGCAGTCCCATGGACGCCTACTTCAAGGAAGTCAAGAAAGCCAGGGACAAGTACATAGGCTTCACGAATGCCGTCTTGCACAACAACCCCTTTCTGCCGCCGCTCCTTCAAAACCTTTATATCTCTGAGAGCGACGCCTGGAGGCAGTGGAGCCGCCAGGAATCCGGCCTCCGCTTTACGCGGGCGGTCACGCGCACCGTCGATGGAGAAATGGCCAAGATAAAAATCCCGACGATGAGTTCCATCACCCTGACCAGCGCAGATGCGAACATCCCCCTGCCGGTGACGAACGAGACCGGTTACAGGGTGAAGGCGACCCTGCAGTTCAACGGCAACGGGCTTACCTTCCCCAAGGGTCAAAACAAGAAGGTGATACTCGAGCCGAAGGAGAACATGCTCGAGATCCCGGTGCGCGTTACAAAGAAGGGGCGCGCCCGCTTTTTCGCGCGCCTCGAGTCGGACGGGACGGTCCTCGCGAAGACCGAGATATCCGTGCTCACAAGCCGCTTCAACACTTTCGCCATCGTCGTGGTCTGCGGGATACTGGGGCTCATAGTCGTCGGCTGGGGCATCAAGATACTCTCGAGGAGGAGGGTGGGGAAGCATAAGAAGAGAAACCTCGGAAGGCTCAAGGAAGAAGGAACAGAAACCTAGGCTAAAGCCCGCCTCGTTCGCGCGGGGCGCCTCGGTGATGACCCTGGGCACCGCTACAAGCAGGGTCACGGGCTTCGTCCGCACCGCCGCGCTCGCATCGGTCCTCGGGATGACGGCGCTCGCCACCCGGGAGATGGCGGACTCCTTCAACCTCGCCAACATCACGCCGAACATCGTGTACGACCTGATACTGGGCGGGGTCCTCGCTTCCCTGTTCATCCCCATCTTCGTCGAGTACCTGACCACCCGGGACGAAGAGGAGGCCTGGCACATCGCCAACTCGGTGTTCAACCTGACGCTTGCGATCCTCTTTGTGGTTTCCGTGGCCCTCTGCCTGGCGGCTCCGTACTTGATAAAGGCGCAGACGTTCCTGTCGCACGGCACCCGGGCGAACATGGAGGCGAACGCGACCCTGCTCCTGCGGTTCTTCATCTTCGAGGTCGTTTTCTACGGGTTCTGCGCGATCTACTCGGGAGTTCTCAACTCATACAAGCACTTCACCATTCCCGCCTTCGCGCCCATCGCAAACAACATAGCGGTGATAGCAACCATTATCGTGTACCACTACTATCCCAACATCTACGTGCTGGCTATCGGCGGGACCCTCGGTGTGGTGGCGATGGCGATGATACAGCTTCCATGGGTGAGGCGCACCGGGTTCCGCTACCGCTTCGTCTTCGACATAAAGCACCCGGCGGTCCGGAAGCTCGGTCGCCTAGCCGTGCCGGTGGTGACCTACGTCCTGATAAACCAGATAGGGCTGTGGGTCGTCAACATCCTCGCCACCCAGATACGGGGCGGGATCAGCGCGTTCCAGTACGCTTACATATTCTTCCAGCTCCCGTACGGGATCGTGGCCGTCTCCATCATCACCGCCCTGTTCCCCACCCTTTCGGAGCAGTCCGTCAGGGAGGAGACCGGCGAGATAATCAACTCGGTCTCGCTCGGCACCAGGACGACCGCCTTCGTAGTGATACCCGCCGCAGTCGTTTACGCTGTGCTCTCCAAGCCGATAGTGCGCTTGCTTCTCCAGCGATTGAACTTCGACAGCCACGACACCGAGATGCTCGCCTCTGTGGTCTTCTACTTCGTGCTGGGGTTGTTCTTCTTCTCCATCTTCATGCTTGTACTCAAGGTCTTCTACTCGATGCAGGATACCAAGACCCCGATGATGATCGCCGCGATCATCATCGGTCTGAACATAGCAGTCGATTTCATTTACTTCTATGTCTTCAAGACGAACGTGATGAAGGTCTCCGGTCTCGCCCTCGGGAACACGACCGCCTACTTCGTCGGCGCGATCTGCGTATGGACGGTTTTGTGGCGAAGGCTCGGCAGCCTGGACGGGGCTCGCATCGCCCGCTCGCTCGCGAGGATTTGCGTCGCCTCTGCCGCGACGGGTGGCGTGTGCTACGGTGTCGCGAAGCTCATCGGTTCATGGTTGGGCGTCACCGACTTCTGGGCCCAACTGCTCCAGGTCGTGCTTGCCATCCTTGCGGGCGCGGGCGTTTACATAGGCCTGGCCCTGCTCCTGAAGTCGGAGGAGATGAACGCCCTCCGCAGGCTCATGTCGCGCTTCTTCAATAGGAGACAGTCTGAACTGGCACCGCACGGTGTGGAACCGGTCGAGGAAGATAGCATTATAGAGTGAGTGAATCGTTATAATAATAATAAGGCCCCGACACGGAAGGCAATGATTTGCATCCACTGCGCGCGCTGAACGATGAAAGCGGACAGATACTCGCCCAGGTCATCAAGATAGGTATCATCGTTCTGGTGCTGGTCTTCTTGATCGTCGAGGTCGGCCCGATAATATGGGGGAGCATCTCCATAATCAACGACGCGGAGGACGTGGCGAACGGGGCAGCCTTAGAGTACAGGATGACAAACAGCGAATCTGCAGCCGTCGAGGAGGCTGCCAGCAAGATGAGATTGATGGGATACTCGGACGATGAGATCAGGGGGTCAACAATAGAGTTCCTGCCGATCGACTCAACGACAAAGGAGAAAGTCAGGGTGACCGTAGTCAAGTATGCGCGTACCCTTATCACCCATCACATAAAATACCTCAAGCGGTTCGCGAGAATGACGAAGACGAGCGAGGCGAACATAGCCAGCGCGATTACGGGGGAAGGCAAATGACCGCCCGGCCACCGCGTTCCTCTGGAGTCTAGGTTAGCTCCTGGAGCGTGGCGTCAACGGGATAAAGGAAGTGGATCGCGTTTCGGTTGAGGGTCACGAAGGATAAGAATTCACGATTCAAGACCTGACCCCCAAATATAAAAGCCAGTGGAGACGGTTGGCGAGGACTATTTCAGCAAGCACCATGAAAGCGGCGAGCACTGAACTCACGGCCGCCCCGGGGGCTCTTTGTTCTCCGCGTATCCAGGCGAACAGAAGCGATACGAGAGTATAGTTCAACAAGAAGAGCGCCAGAAGTATCGAGAGCGTCACGAGCACCGCCCAGAACCAGAAAGCCCCGGGCCAGTCCGGCCAGAACGCAAGCGAGACGACGGCAGGGACAAGGAGCAGAAGCGGCAGAGACCACCAACGTTCGAGGATCCTCGCGCTCTCTTCTCCCTTGAACATCAGCGAGCTCGCAAGCGGGAAGAGCAGCGCCGCCGCGCCGGTCCCGGCAAGGGCCCCGGTTATTGCGCGGACCGCGTTGGTCGATTCCCTCAGGCCGGCGTAAGAAGTTATTGCATCGACAACCGTGGGAATTATCAAGACCGCCAGCGCCACGATCATCCAGACAGGCGGATAGCGCTTCCCACTCCGTCCATATAAAAGAAGCATGACAACGAAGCACGCCGCGAAGGCAAGGAAGAACCCGGTGTCGCGCGCGCAGACCGGCAGCTTCTGCCCCCCGTAGTGGAGGCTGCGCCCGGAGAACTGGTGGCAGAACGCATATCCGACCTGATTCATTATCCATCTGAGGAAATCCAGAAACGCGTTCATCGTCTAACTATAACGGAAACCGGAAGCCGCCGAGCACTTGCTATCCCTAATGCAACAATGGTGCCAGGCACAATTGACGCATTAGACTATTGGGGCAGGCAACTACTAGGCGCCGGCCTTCTCTATCACCTCGCGGGCAAAAGCTCTCGCCTTTTCCAAGCGGGTTTCGTCGGGCTGACCCTTTGTCAGGTGAGCCATTTTACCGAATTCCTGATGCTTGGGACTGTCGCTTTTCAGCAGGAAATCTCTGACGTTATCGTCAAGCTCCCCCTGGCAGTCGAAAAAGCCGACCAGCTCGGCGGAAGCAGCCGCGGACCTGCACGCGTCGAGGATTCCAGGAACGTCCTCGGCGTCCTCCGGTGCCGCGTGGGTCACGAAAAGCGCGATTTTCTTTCCCGGTCCGTTCTTCTCGAGGAACTCCTTCGCGGCCACTGCCGGGTTGCCCGCGTGAACCGGAAAGCCTACGAAGGCCAGGTCGTACCCCTCCAGGTCTTCGAGCTCGCCCAGCTCCTTCATCTTTTTCTCGCCCGGTATCTCCGGATAGATCGCTTCGGCCACCTTCTTTGTGTTCCCGGTCTGTGAAAGGTAAGCAACAAGAGTCTTCATAAGGACAATCCCTCCTTTGATGTCACGGTTGCGAAATCTCCCATACACGCCTGTAGCCCGGGGCCGAGCTTCTCCGGCTCCATCGGCGTGACTCCACCGCGGGCCAACGCTCGGGCTGCCCGCCGACGGTCTTGTCCTTCTCGAGCATGCTGACCCGATAACCTCGGCGCGCAAGCGTTATCGCTGCGACCAACCCGGAAAACCCCGCGCCGACGATTATCTTTTCTCCTATACCATCCCAGCCTGTCAGGGCCCGGCCACCAGGTGCGCGCCGGCGTTGCGGCAGCGCTCCAGCGCACCGGCCACATCCTTTACGGCGCCTTTATTATCGACGTTTGAACAAGTGACGCGGTCCCAGTCCGTTATCTCGAGCATGTCGAAGAAGTATTCGACCGTAAATAGAGCCGGCTCGAAGATGTCGGGCCGCTTGCTGCCTGCCGCCGAGAGCCAGAGGCCTCTCCTTTTCTCCCTGATGTCGTCGGCTACAGTGTTCTTGCGAAGGACGAATTTCTTCGCCCAGAGGCACTGCAGGCGGTCGATGACGATCTTTGCCTGGGCGGCGAGGTTCATGCTGAATATCGGGGCGGCAAGGATTATGCCTTCAAATGTGAGGAGCTTCGGGTAGAGCTTCTGCATGTCGTCCTGCTGGACGCATTGGCCGGTCTTGAAGCAACCGTTGCACGCCTGGCACGGGTTTATGTCAAGGCTCGGCGTGTGAACCTTCTCGATGATAGCGCCGGCTTCCCGCGCGCCCTCCAACGCGCTGTCGAGCATGAGGTCGGTGTTGCCGCCTTTTCGGGGGCTAGTAGCAAGCCCCAGCACTCGAAACCTGTTGTCCGTCATTACGATACCTCTCGGGGCCAAGCCTTGTATCGTGAAATTATCCTAACATAAGATGGAGCGGCAACAATGCTACAGTGGTGCCAGGCACCACTGTAGCAAAACCCCAAAGAGAGGGGATTCCATGCGAGAGCAGGTGATTGTGGGAGCTGGCCTTTCCGGCCTGGTGGCGGCGATAAACCTCGCACGCGAGGGTTACAGTGTCGTGGTCCGCGAGAGGCGCCAGTCCATCGGAGGCCCTACCGCCCCGGGGGGGCTCGAGGGAAGGGCCATAAACATCGGCCACGGGACCCCTATCAACCTTGAACGCCTCCAGGCATATACCGGCATCGACATATCACCCGCGGCCGTCCGCCTCAAGGAAGTGTTGATCCACGCATACGGCCGCACCTTTCAACACACGTTCCAGGAAAGACATACAACGTACCTCGTCGAGAGGGGGTCCCGGCCCACCTCGCTCGACTTCCACCTTTTCAAGCTCGCGGAAGCGGAGGGCGTACGGTTCCAGTTCAACGATACCGTCGAGGATTTCAACAGCCTCCCGGCCGACACAATCATCTGCACAGGACTCTTCGACGAGGCGTTCAAGGCTCTCGATATACCACACCTCCCCGTTTACGGTTACCTCGCCATGGCCGAGATAGTTGACAAGAGCGCGGGGGTGGCCGTCTACTTCGACGAGTACACGCGAGACTACGCCTTCTATTCGCAGGTCAAAGGGGCGTGCGGAGCGGTCCTCTTCTCGCGGGGCAAGCCCCTCGACACCGCCGTCACGGAGCGCTTCGAGAAGCAGTTGGCGGAGAACGACGGGATAGTCTTAGACGAGTGGGCGGCGGTCAAGATCGGGGCACTTCCGGTCAAGGAGCCCACCAACCCGCGCCTCTTCGCGAGGAACTATATCCTGGCCGGAACACTATCGGGCACGATCGACCCGCTGCTGTTGTTCGGTGTCCACGGCGCGCTCGTCAGCGGCAAGGTTGCGGCGATCGCGGTCCAGGACCACCAGAAAGGCCTCGAGGAGTTCGCGAGGATAAACAAGCATTACCAACAGGGCTTCCTTATATCGCGGGCGTACCGCGCCGCTCCGCTCTGGTTTCTGAAACGGCTCACGTGGGCCGGCCTCGAGCTACAGGCAGTACTGAGCGGGACTGCAGGGGACAGGGCTTTCGGTCTCATCCCCGGCTACGGAAGAATCTGAGAAACCCGGAGGGCCTGTCAGTGAACGTAGCACTGATCAACACCAACCGTTATCTTAGCCCTCCGGTCATCCCGATAGGGCTTGAGTACCTGGTTGCGCCTCTCGAGGGAGCAGGTCACTCTGTCTCCGTCCTGGACCTTTCCTTCAGCGAAGACCCACCGGGCGACATCGCAACATTCCTCGGTTCTTCCCGGCCCGACATCATCGGTTTCTCGGTGCGAAACGTCGACACCTCGGTCTTCGGCAACAACGTCTCCTTCCTGGAAGACGTGAAAAGGCTTATCACCACAGTCAAGGAACGCGCTGGAGTCCCCACGGTCGCGGGCGGCTCCTCGACCCTCTGCTCGCAGGAACCGCTGCGCGAATACCTCGGGGTCGATTACCTGGTATACGGCCCGGGCGAAAGGGCACTTCCGGAGCTGCTCGATGCGCTCCAGGCCGGGAAAGAAGCGCCGCGCATAATCGACGGATGGGCAAGCGGGATAGAACCTGCGCTTTCTCACCCGCGGGCAAAAACGATCGACTACAAGCCCTACCTCGATGGGGGAAATCCCGCGGGTCTTGAACTGGACAAGGGCTGCGACTGGGCGTGCCCCTTCTGCGTCGAGAGAAATCGGCAGGTGCTGAGCCGGGAGATACCCGCGGTCATCAAGGAGGCCCGGGCGCTTGCCGAAGCCGGGGTAAGCAAAATATTCCTCTGCGATTCAGAGGTGAACAAAGACCTCGACGTCACCAATCGTTTTCTGAAGGCCCTCGCTAACGAGGACCTCGGCATCGAGTGGATCGGCTACTTCCGCCCCGCGCCCTTCGACCACGACATGGCCCGGCTGGCCGCTGTCTCTGGCTGTCGCACGCTTACCCTGTCCGTAAACAGCTGGGACCTCTCACAAGAAGGCAGCCCTTACGGCGCTACTGACGTATCGCTCTTCTGCAAGCTGTTAAAGGACAAAGGCATAAGAATCGCGGTTGACCTGCTGATCGGCTATCCGGGCGAAGGGCGGGATTCTGTTGAAAAGGCGCTTGAGCTGCTGCGCGGATTAGAGCCCGCAACCGTCGGCGTCAACCCCTACATTCGGCTGTTCGAGGTGACGCCTGTTTCTCGCGTCGCAACCATCAGTCCCGCCGGTGGAAGGCTGGTCGGACAGACAAACGATAATCACGGGATGTTGAAGCCGGTTTACTACACGAACATCGACGAGGAATGGCTCAAGGAACGGATTTCGGGCGACGCGCTATTCGTCCTGGAAGGAACAGAAGAGACAGTTAACTACGAACGCATCTAGCTGTCTTGTGGTCTACTCTGCTCACAGATATCATAACTGAAGCCTCGGCGCGGGGGCAGGCACCTTGCCCTTCTTAAGAGCCATCGCCATGTACTCCCAGTGGGTCTCGCCGCCGAGCTTGAACTCCTCCTCCCCGACCTTGATCAAGCCTTCATAGTCGGAGAGAAACCTGTAATAGGCCGGGGCCACCAGGGTCCGGCTGAGGAAGTTCACCACAGGCTCCGGGAATCTCTCGGCGAAGGTGTTCACCATCTCGAGCTCCTTGCTCACCTCGAAGTGGAACTTGCCCGTAACGTCCCTCTCTGCGAACTCGAAGTCCACCTTCGTCGGATAGACCTGGAATCCCTGGCTGTCGGTGGCGTAATCCGCAGCCCTGCACTCGGCGCGCGCGGACTCGAGGATTATCTTGTCGTCCTTTGCCAGGAAAACGAGCGGTATCGCCACACCGCCACACTTCTTCGCGGTCGTGATGTCGGCGAATATCATCGTGAAACGGTCCGTGGTGAGGCGCCCCCAGATCCAGTGGGAGACGTAGAGAGGCAGAAAGCCGCTCCCCCAATTGTGGTCGTGGTAGCCTAGGCCGGTCACCTTGTGCTCGACGCCGTCAACGGTAAGCGTGCCGGAGGCTTTCGCGCGGGGCTGCGCCACCACCCAGCCGAACACCTTCTTCTTCTCGGGCTTGCCGAACATTATCTCACCCGTGCCGCGCGTCCAACCGGGCAGCAGGTTCTCGAAGACCAGGTCGCAGGCGAGGTTCTCATGGGTGAACTTGACGCGGTACTCCGGGTAGTAGCCCTTTATCGTGTTATCGCCGATTGCGACGTCGCAGGTCTCCTCCGAGGCCTTCCACATCGACCCGGGGAACGGGACGATGTTGTTGAACTCCCTGCCGTCGGGTGTATAGACGTTGAAGAGCATAGTGCACTCATCCGCGAACAGTTTGGTGAGGTTTGGGAACTGGAGCTCCAGCACGCAGCGGTGCCCGTCGTCGAACCGGGCGTCGAAGTACCACCACTCCCAGTACGTCTTGCTGTCGTACGGGTGGAGGGCGTCGTCCTTCGGCGCAAGCCCCTTGTTGAGGTCAGGAACGGAGCGGCTTCCAAACATCCCGACCGGCGTAATCTGAACGGTCCGGTTGCGCTTGTACCACTCCCTCACCGCAGCGGCCACGAGCACATTCTCGAGCAAAAGCTTCCAGTTCCTCGAGCCCATCATCGACACCCACAAATTAGTTTGAACGAACCCGTGAAATCATATCATCGACTGCGCCGACTTTTAACTCTCGCGAAAACTCTCAAGCACGCCGAGGGCTTGAAGCAGACGTTCGACGTGGTCCAGGCGATCCCGACGGTGTTCGACTGACCCTCTGCCCCTGTCGTTGAGTTATACTGTTATCCGTAAAAAACATCTAATAAGAGTATGTCGGGGTGTAGCGCAGCCAGGTTAGCGCGCAGCGTTCGGGACGCTGAGGTCGTCGGTTCGAATCCGACCACCCCGACCAGCCTCTTTTTGACGAAACAAGTCAATAGCATGCAGTCAAAGAAAGTCATCAAGAAACTCAAATCTCTCTCCGACCCCGAAGCGGTGGCGGGCATGGCCCGCTTCGGGATAAACCCGGAGAACACACTCGGTGTCTCTATCCCGAATCTCAGGAAGATGGCCAAGGAAATCGGGAAAGACCACCAACTGGCTCGCGAGCTCTGGGCATCGGGTATCCACGAGGCGCGGATACTGGCGGGCATGGTCGATGACCCGAAGGCTGTCGATGAGAAGCAGGCGGAAGAGTGGGTGAAGGACTTCGACTCCTGGGATGTATGCGACCAGGTCTGCATGAACCTCTTCTGGCTGACCCCGTTCGCCTATCAGAAGTGCTATGAATGGAGCTCAAAAGACGAGGAGTTCGTCAAAAGGGCCGGCTTCGCGCTCATGTCCCGCCTGGCGTGGAGCGACAAGAAAGCCGAGGACAAGGAGTTCATCAAGTTCCTGCCCGTCATAAAGAGAGAGGCCACCGACGAGCGCAACTTCGTCAAGAAGGCCGTCAACTGGGCGCTCAGACAGATCGGTAAGCGGAACGTCGAGCTGAACAAGCAGGCGGTGAAGACGGCAAAAGAGATCCAGAAGCTCGACTCGAAAAGCGCCAGGTGGATCGCGGCCGACGCCCTCAAGAAGCTTGCAGGCGAGGCTGAGAAAGCAGTAACGATGAGCATCGCGAGGCTGAGGATTCAGCCGGTCCCACCTTTTGACTTTGACCTTTCCGCCATGATCTTCTCAGATGGAGACCCGCGGACACGCTCGTACGATGGTAAGAAGTACCGGCATGTCTTGAGAGTCAGTGACAGGCCGGTACTTTTCATCATCAAGTCAACGGGGACGGTGAATGAGCCCAGACTGTCGGTCGAGCTAAAAAGCCGAAAAGAGCTCTCCCCTGCCGATAAGGAGGTTGCGAGGCAAACGGTTTACCTGCTCCTCAACCTGGACATGGACCTCAAGCCATTTTACAGGGCCATGAAGAAAGACCCCATCATGGCAAGGGTGGTCAAGAACCTTCACGGCCTCAAGAGCCCGACGACCCCGACCGTCTTCGAGGCGCTGACAGACTCGATAACCGAGCAGCAGATATCGCTCGTCGCAGCGCACAGCATGCAGAGGAAGTTGATCAGGGCTTTCGGCGAAAAGCTGATGCTTGATGGCGAGACCTACTACGCCTTCCCTACCCCGGAGAAACTGGCCGGAGCCAGCCTGTCGGGCCTGAGGGCGTGCGGCTTGAGCGGCAGGAAATCGGAATACATCAAGGACATTTCGACGCTCGTTGCGGGGGGCAAGCTGGACCTGGAGAAGTTCAAGGAGTACGAGTCAAACGGGGAAATCATCGATGAACTCTGCGGGGTGAGAGGGATCGGAGTCTGGACCGCGGAGATGACGATGATAAGAGGACTCCAGAAGATGGATGCCCTCCCCGCCGACGACCTCGGCCTCCAGGTGAACATCTCGCACTTCTATCGAAAAGGAGGACGGCTAAAGAGCGACGAGCTTCGCAAGATCGCCGAGAACTGGGGGAAGTGGCGGGGCCTCGCGGGTTTCTACCTGCTGGTGGCCTACCGGATCGGTCTGGAGTAACGGTGGTTTGAATATTTGAAGAATACGCCAGGTTGAAGGCAAAGACCGAAGAGGTCTTCGATGATTATCCGGAGTTCGCAAGCGTCCTGGGCGCAATCAGAAACCTGGCGTGCTCCGCCACTTGCCGGGAGGGCGGGGGCAAGCAGGCCTGCTTGATAAGGGATTGCGCGCGTGACAGGAGCCACGAGGGCTGCTGGGAACTCCTCGCTCCCCGCAAGGAGTTCCACGGCGAAACGATAGAGAAAAACCTCGAAACGATAGAAAACCTCGGCCCCGACAACTGGAGCGGCAAGAGGTGCAGGCATTATCCCTGGTCGTAGCAGCGGGCGTTGTGTACCAAATCCCGGGGTTGGGTTATAAAATAAGCACGAAAACCAGCATGCGTTCACTCGCAAAAGAAAGGCGGGGCTGTGAACAAGAAGGAAAACCTCGATGAGTTCCTGAAGAACGCGAAAAAGGACGTACGCGAGAAGCTGAAATCGAAGTTCGTCTCACAGAGTTTTGAAAAGGGACAGTTCGTGTTCTTCGAGGGCGACAAGGCTAATACCCTCTACCTGATCGAGTCGGGAGTGCTCGAGTCCAATATTATCCACGGAGACGGAAAAGTCTTTATCTACTGTTTCCTGTTTCCTGGAGACTTCTTTGGCGAAGGGGTCCTCTACGGTGAGGAGATCTACCCGTTCTCCGCCATGGTCAGGAAGGACATCGTCGTCTGGAAGATCGGAAAGGACGAACTGCTCCCCCTCGTTGATTCCGACCCCTCGCTGCAGAAGTACTTTACCGACGTGCTCGGATGCAAGCTCGAGCAATCCTACGTGAAGGCCCGCTGTATCTCGGGTGAGCGGGTCGAAAAGCGCGTAGCCTGTATCCTGTGGAAGACCCTGAACTCGAGTGGCCTGATCCATGGTTGCGAGGAGAAGTTCGATACCCCGCTCACGAACCGCGACATATCCGCCCTTATCGGTTCGACCGAAGAGACCGTCTCGCGGATCATGAGCCGCCTCAAGAAGGAGGGCATCATAGCGGTGAAGGACAAGCAACTCGTCGTGCTGAACGAGAAAGCCCTGTTGGGATACTTCGATTCGCTGTAGAGCCTGTGCCCTTGACCACGTCCAACTCCAGATGGGAAGAACGAGAATTGACCGTTATCATGGAAATCTAATGGCTGCCGGTATATTCTAAACTTACCAATGCAGTAGAGAATTATACAGGGCAGGCTGCGAGATATCGAAGAGGTGAAAGATGCCCGAGGTTTACCTTGACCACTACGCCGCCGCGCAGGTGCTCCCCGAGGTGGCGGAGGCGATGCAGCCCCTTCTTCGTGACGACTTCGGCAACCCGTCATCGCTTCACGGATGGGGGGACTCGGCCCGTGACGCACTTGAGGATGCCCGGCTGAAGGTGGCTGCTCTAATCGGCGCGAACCCCTCGGAGATAATCTTCACCTCCGGCGGCACCGAGGCGAACAACATGGCTGTCAAGGGCATTGCGGGGGCCGCGAAGAAGAAGGGCAATCACCTGGTCATATCGGCGATAGAGCATTTCTCGGTGATGCACTCGGCTCGCACCCTCGAGAAGTCGGGCTTCGAGGTCACCGCCGTAGGCGCGGACGAATACGGGATGGTCAACCCCGAAGAGGTCAGGGAAGCAATAAGGCCGGATACCATACTTGTTTCGGTCATGACCGCTAACGGCGAGGTGGGTACTGTCCAGCCGATCGAGGAGATCGCAGAGATCGCAAAAGCAAAAAACGTCCCCTTCCACACCGACGCCGTCGCCGCAGGCGGCTCCATCCCGCTCGACGTGAATGACCTGGGCGTCGATGCGTTATCACTCGCGTCTGACCTCATGTACGGCCCCAAGGGCGTCGGCGCCCTGTGGGTGCGCAAGGGACTCAGGATAATTCCGCTACTGGACGGCGGTGTCCAGGAGGGAGGAAGAAGAGGGGGGACCGAGAACGTCCCGGGGATAGTCGGCATGGGGAAGGCGGCCGAATTCGCTGCCGAGCTCATGGACGAGCGAGCGGCTCACCTCTCCTCGATGAGGGACGCACTCATCGAGAAGCTCCCGGCCGCGATCCCGCATCTAAAGCTCACCGGCCACCCCGCGCGCAGGCTCCCCTGGAACGCGAGCTTCGTAGTCGAGTTCATCGAGGGCGAGGGGATGCTCCTTTTCCTGAACATGCAGGGAATAGCGGTCTCGAGCGGCTCCGCGTGCACCTCGAGGGCGCTGAAGGGCTCGCACGTGCTGTCCGCTTGCGGGATACCGGCCGAGGTCGCGCAGGGATCGCTTCTTTTCAGCTTCGGGCTCGACAACAAGCCCGAGGATGTAGACTACGTGCTGGAGGTCCTGCCGCCGATAGTGCAGAGGCTGAGGGAGATGTCCCCTCTATATGACAAGTTCATCAAATCAGGGGGTGATTCAAATAGCGACGTACAGTGAGACGGTCATGGACCATTTCATGAATCCCCGTAACGTCGGGGAGATCGAGGACGCCGACGGGATCGGTGAGGTCGGGAACCCGGTCTGCGGCGACATGATGACCTTCTACATAAAAGTGGACGACGACCGACTAAGCGACGTCAAGTTCAAGACTTTCGGATGCGGCGCCGCCATCGCGGTTTCGAGCATGGTGAGCGAGATGGCGAAGGGCAAGACCATTGATGAGGCCCTGGAGATAGGCCGAAAAGACGTCGCCGACCAGCTCGGCGGGCTTCCCGATAACAAGATGCACTGCTCGAACCTGGGGGCCGACGCCCTTCACAAGGCGATCGAGGACTACCAGAGTAAGAAAAAGGAGAGTTGAAGATGCAAGATGCGGAGAAGACCGGGGCGGAAACGTGCAGGTGCCCCTACTGCGATGCCCAGATTGAGGAGACCACGGTGTTCTGCGTCGCCTGCAAGACTGTCATAGTTGACTGCGCCCACTGCGGTGAGCCGGTGCGGGAAGGGGTCGAAACCTGTCCCCACTGTGGAGAGCCGCCCAAGTAACAGCAACTACGCGGGGGCGATACCGATGAGCGAAGACAAGATGACGATAATCGTATTTTCCGGCGAGCTCGATAAGGCGCTGGCCGCCTTCAACCTCGCCAACACCGGCGCCTCAATGGGCATGGAGGTGACGATGTTTTTCACCTTCTGGGGGCTGGGCGTCGTCAAGAAGGGAAGCCTGGCCCGCGGGAAAAAGAGCTTCATGCAGTGGATGATGAACATAATGAAGAGGGGCGGCGCCGACCACTTGAAACTGTCCCAGATGAACATGCTGGGCGCGGGGACCGGCGTTATGAAGTCACTCATGAAAAAGTACCGCATGCCATCGGTTTCCGAGTCGATAGCGCTCGCCAAGGAGCAGGGGGTGCGCTTCGTCGTCTGCACGACCTCCATGACCCTGATGGGCCTCGAGGAGGACGACTTCATAGACGACGTGGACGAGTTCGCGGGCGCCGCGACTTACCTCTCCCTCGCATCGGACGGGAAGGTCAACCTCTTCATCTGATCGGAGTAATACCCTGGAGGTGTAAAGTTGAAAGCGGACCATACCCTTGACTGCATAGGCCTCTACTGCCCCATGCCGATCGTGAAGACGGCCCGGAAGATAAAGGAGCTGGCGCCCGGAGAGGTGCTCAAGGTTATCTCGGACGACACCGGCATAAAGAGTGACATGCCCGCCTGGGCGAAGAAGACCGGCAACGAGTACCTGGGGCTCGAGGAGGACGAGGGCGAGATAAAGGTTTACGTGAAAAAGCCGGCCGGGTAGACAGGGAGCAATCGGAGCGGAGGTGGTTATCGGTGGCCGATAAGACGACGAAAGATAACCTTTATTCGGCGTACGAGGGGGAGTCGAAGGCGAGCGTGCGCCTCAAGGTCTACGCCGAGAAAGCTGAGAAGGAGGAGTACCCGGGAGTGGCAAGTCTGTTCCGCGCTATCGCGGAGTCGGAGGCGATTCACGCGCGAAACAACCTGAGGCTTCTCCAGGAAATAAAGGACACTGAGACCAACCTCTCCGACTCGCTCGCCCGCGAGCAGAAGATAGCGGGTGTATCCTACGGCGGTTTCATCGCGCAGGCGGAGAGCGAGGGCGACGAGAACACCGCGAGGATGTTCACCTGGGCGCGCGACGTCGAGGAGGTGCATGAGAAGCTGTACGAGAAGGCACTCGAGCACATGCTCTCCGAGGAGGAACCCACCTACTATATCTGCGACGTCTGCGGCTATGTCGCGGACGGCGGCATCCCCGACAAGTGCCCGGTCTGCGGTAACCCCGCCGACGTCTTCTTCGAGGTCAAGTAGGGCAGCCGCTCACTTGGTGGGCGGTATGTAGCCCATCACGCAGTCACCACCGGCTATCTGCTCCTCGTACCAGAAGTACATCGGCCGCTCGGCTATGAAGTTGCTACTGCTCGTCAGACGGCACGACACGTTTTTGTTCGCGGCAACCGTGTCCTTCACCGCGACGGTCACCCGGTTGTTGGCGGGGATGGTCACTTCCACTGGTGCCGGGTTGCCACCGCCCTCGAGCATGTACTCCACCATGACCTTTATCTCGAAGTTGTTCGGGTTCGCGAGCGTCAGGTACTCGTCCCACCAGGTTCCGGTGTAGCCCTCGGCGAAGTACCACTTCGGGTAGGGGGGCTCGATACGTGTGCTGTAGACCTTGAGCCCCTGGGTCCAGTTCTCGGTAAAGGCAAAGAAGTTGGAAACCGCCGCTCCACCCGAGCCCGAGCTGTATCCGAACGTCGCGGCCGCCGAGTCCATCATCACATTGTTGTTCGGGTTCCCGAACCCGTTGGTAGAACCGCGAAGGAGTTAGACCGGTTAATGTGAATGGTATGTGTAGACCTGATGGTTCAGGTAGTAAATAATATAATCGTGGTTGTCCGTCAACGAGAAAAGACAGGCATTTCTTATGGTCGGTAGGGTCCTCAACAATCGTTACCAGCTCGAGCGGCTGCTGGGCACGGGCGGGATGGCGGACGTCTACCTGACCACCGACACGCTACTCGGGCGCCACGTCGCCGTCAAGATACTCCACCCCCAGTACGCGAAGGACCCGGTCTTCATACAGCGGTTCCGCCAGGAGGCTCAGGCCGCGGCCAACCTCAACCAGCGGAACATCGTCAACGTCTACGACTGGGGCACCGATGAGGGCCTCGACTACCTGGTGATGGAGCATGTCGAGGGGAGCAACCTGAAGGACATCATCCTCCGGGGCGGCCCGCTGCTGCCGGAAAGGGCCGTCGAGATAGCGGTGGCCATCTGCAGCGCGCTGGAGGCCGCGCACGCGAACGGCATCGTGCACCGGGATATCAAGCCCCAGAACATAATCGTGACGCCGGACAACCAGATCAAGGTCATGGACTTCGGCATATCCCGGGCGGCCGGCGGCTCCGCGATGACCCAGACCGGCACGATCCTCGGCACGGCGCAGTACATAAGCCCCGAGCAGGCACAGGGGCACACCGCGGACCCGCGTTCCGACCTTTACTCCCTCGGGATCGTCATCTACGAGATGCTGACCGGCAAGGTCCCGTTCGACGGTGAGAGCCCGGTGGCCATCGCATACAAGCACGTGAGGGAAGACCCGCTTCCGCCATCGATGATAAACCCCGACATATCGCCCGAGCTCGAGTCTGTGGTGATGAAGGCGCTGGCCAAGAACCCCGAGAACCGCTACCAGAACTCCCTCGAGATGCAGGCGGACCTGGAGCGCTGCCTCGAGGGCGCCCCCGTGTACGCGACCCCTGTCCTCTCCCCCAAGGAAGCGGCCGGGGGTGCCACCCAGGTTCTTCCCGCGGCGCGGCAGGCGGCGGGCAGAAGGTCCCGGACCTGGCTGTGGGTCCTAATAATATTAATAGTCATCGCAGCGGTGGGCGTCGGCGCTTTCGCGATAATAAGGAGCGCGAGCGGCACAAAGGTTCCCGACCTTCTCGGCAAGTCGGTCACCGAAGCCGAGAAGATGCTCAAGGATAAAGGGCTCGAGCTCGTGATCGCTAAGAAGGTGATCGACCCCGAGAAGCCGAGGGACGTGATAATCAGCCAGGACCCCCAACCCGGAAGCAAGGTGTCAAAGGGCGGGACAGTCGAGGTCGTTGTCAGCAAAGGCGCCGAGCTCGTGACTGTGCCCGACTGCCGCGGCCTCTCCCGTGAGAGAGCCGAGGCTTTGATAGATAGCGCTAACCTGAAAGTCGGGGACGTGACCGAGGAGTTCAGCGCGACCGCCCCGCAGGGGAAGGTGTCCTCGCAATCTCCAGAGCCCGGTGCCAAGGAATCCGTGGGGGCCACCGTTGACCTCACTATCAGCAAGGGACCGGAATCGGTCGTCGTCCCGAACGTCGTCGGCATGACGAAGGATGCCGCGACAAAGAAGCTCGAGGAAACCGGGTTCAAGGTAGAGGCTCAGGATGTAGCATCCACACAGCCCGAGGGTAACGTGACGGAGCAGAACCCCGCGGCCGGGCAGAAGGCGACAAAGGGAAGCAAGGTAGTCATAAGCGTATCCAAGAAGTCCGAACTCGTAACGGTGCCGAACGTGATAGGAGCGAGCCAGAACATCGCGGAGACCACTCTCACCAACGCCGGCCTTTTGGCCTCGGTTGTCCAGAAGCAGACGACGGACCCTTCAGAGGTCGGGTTCGTGCTCGACCAGGACCCGCCGGCGGGCACGACGGCGCAGAAGGGAAGCACGGTCACGATATACGTGGGGGCTGCGGCTCCGCCTGGACCGAAATCCAACTAACGACAGACAACGGGGGAGGTAGACATGGAGCGCGCAATTCAGCTAGGCGACCTTCTTGAACAGGCCAAGGAGGTGGATGTGCCAGACGCTTTTATCCTGCAGAACAGGAAGCTTCTCAAGGTGAACATGGACGCGTGCGGCGGGCAGGTCCTCACCAAGGCGGGTGCTATGATCGCCTACCAGGGGCAGATGAACTTCGCGCGGAAGGGCGGGGGGGCCGGCAAGTGGGTCAAGAAACAGATATCCGGCGAGCAGTTCACCCTCATGGAGGTGACCGGCAGCGGTGACCTCTTCTGTGCCGACGCCGCGAACGACATCATTCTCCTTTACTTGAACAACGAAGCGATAGGCGTCGAGTCCCTCAACCTGCTCGCCTTCACCCCGAGCATAGCCTGGGACATCAAGATGATAAAGGGAGCCGCCGGCATGATGGCAGGAGGGATGTTCACCGTCGAGCTCAACGGAACGGGTTACCTGGCCCTCGTGAGCAAGGGCGAACCGATGTCTCTCGCGGTCACACCCGACCAGCCGACCTATACAGACCCGAACGCGACGATAGCGTGGTCCGCCGGCCTGGAGCCCTCGGTGCACACGGACGTCAACCTGTCGAGTCTCAAGGGCATCTTCGGCAGTGCCACCAGCGGGGAGACTTTCCAGCTCGCGTTCCAGGGGACCGGCTACGTCATCGTTCAGCCGAGTGAGGTCGCGCCGACGACCAGCTTCGCCGGCCAGAAAGGCGGCGGGGGCGGCGCCGGCGGCGTCCTGGGGGGCATTCTGGGCACCTGATCCAGAGGGGGTCAGACCACTTTTTTTGCGTCCCGCCCTGAGAGGCCGGGCTAAAGGAACTCAATGCAACAAAAGTGGTCTGACCCCGTTTTTGTCATTTGAAATCCGGTGCGGATTGTGTATAGAATCTGTGGGTCGATTTTCTGATGACGAGTAGCGGTGCGCCATCTTTTGTCCGAGACTAACTTGGAGTAGAACATGAGTATTGAACAGGGCAAATTTGTGCAGAAATACGACCTTCTCGGGTGTATCCAGTGCGGAAGGTGCACGGGGGGATGCCCGGTCACCGTGCGTACCGAGCTCAACGTGCGGAAGTTCGTCAACGACACAATCGACGACAACCGCCTCGAGGAGCTCAGCGAGAAGCCGGAGATCTGGGACTGCACCACCTGTAACACCTGCGCGATACGCTGCCCCAAGGGCCTCGACCCCTTCGAGGTCCTGCTGGGCCTCCGCAGCATGAGGGCCGAAGAGGGCAATATCCAGCCGACGGCCAGGGACGCCCTCGAGAGCATGTTCAACAACGGGAACCCGTGGGGCAAGCCGGCCGCAAAGCGGGTCGACTGGATGGAGGGCATCGAAGGGGTCGAGAAAGTCCGCATCCTGGAGCCTGGAGAGAAGGCCGATGTGCTTGTACACACCTGCTGCACCGCTGCCTACGACCCCCGCATCATGCCGCTCGCCAAGAACCTGGTCAGGGTCCTGGAAGCCGCCGGGGTGGATTACGGCTTCATCGGCGAGGAGGAGAAGCACTGCGGGAGCGAGGCGCGGCGCCTGGGCGAGGAGGGCCTCTTCGAGTACTTCGACGAGGAGAACACGGAGCTCTTCGGCCAGTACGACGTGAACCGCCTCGTCTGCCTCTCCCCCCACTGCATGAACACCTTCAAGAACGAGTACCAGAACCTGAACCTTCCCGTGACGCACTACACTGAGCTCATCGCTGAGCTCATCGAGGACAAGAAGCTGGAACTGAAAAACGAGATCGCCGCACCCGTGGTCTTCCACGACCCCTGTTACCTGGGCAAGAAGAACAACGTGTTCGACGAGCCGCGCTACATCCTCAGCCAGATCCCGGGGGTCGAGCCCCTCGAGTTCCTCCGTTCCCGCGAGAGGAGCCTCTGCTGCGAGGGTGGCGGCGGCAAGATGTGGGTGGAGTCCGAGTCCAAGGAGCAGCGCCTGGCCGAGACCCGTATCATGGACGCGAAGGACCTCGGGGCGAAGATCGTGGCGGTGTCCTGCCCGTTCTGCCTGCTTACCCTGGAGGACGCGCTCAAGGTGAAGGGCCTCGAGGAGGAGATGCGGGTGGCGGATATACTGGAGCTCCTTGGCGAAGCCATGTGAGCTTGATTTTGCATTCAAGAGTGTCGGTCAAGCAAAGGGGGATATGGGATGAACGTTGTGGTTTGCGTGAAGCAGGTGCCTGACACTTCCGACCCTGACACTGAAGTACACATCGACTCCAGTGGCAGGGACGTTGACCGGAGCAAGTTCAGCTTCGTGATCAACGACGCGGACAACTACGCGGTGGAAGAGGCGATCCTGCTCAAGGAGAAGCACGGCGGCGAGGTCACGGTGGTCAACATCGGACCGGAGACCGCGAATCAGGTCATCAGGATGGCCCTGGCGAAGGGCGGCGATTCGGCGATCCGCCTCGAGGACGAGAAGTTCGAGTTCTCGGACGCAGTGGCGACCGCGAGGCTGCTCGCGGCGGCCGTCAAGGACCTCGGCTGCGACATCGTCATGACGGGCTGCATGGCCTCGGACGACGGCTATACGGCCGTGGGCGTCGCGCTGGCGCAGGTACTTGGCCTGCCGCACGCCGCGATGGTCAAGAGCGTTGAAGTCGTCGAAGAGGGCAAGCTGAAGGTCGCGCGCGAGATCGAGGGGGGCCTCATGGAGATGATAGAGATCCAAACCCCCTGCGTGCTCACGATCCAGACCGGCATCAACGAGCCCCGCTACGCCTCGTTCAAGGGCATACGCGCGGCTTCAAAGAAAGAGATCAAGCTCATGGACCTGGCCGCCACGGGCCTCTCCGAAAACGAGGTCGGCGAGGCGGGCTCCAAGAGCGTGATGGCCCAGTACTCGATGCCGGAAATCGGAGAGCTCGCCGAGATACTGGAAGGCGACGCTGCAGAAACCTCCGTGAAGCTCGCCGGGATTCTGAAAGATAAGGGGCTGGTATAGATGAGCGATATATTTGTACTGGCGGAACACAGGCAAGGTGAGCTGCGGGAAGTCACTCTCGAGATGCTGACCATGGCCGGCCAGCTGGGGTCACCGGTTACGGCTGTGCTCTTCGGAAGCGGAGTTAACGACTTTGCTGATAAGTGCGCGTCGTTTGCCGACAAGGTCATCTACGTTGATGACCCGATGTTCGAGAACTACAACTCGGCGGCTTACCAGGCCGCGCTCGTGGAGCTGATCAAGGCCGAGAAGCCCGGACTCGTGCTCATCGGCAACACCGGCCAGGGCGTGGACTTCGCCCCGTCGCTCGCGGTCGAGCTCGATCTCCCCTTCTGCTCCGACATCGTCTCCATCTCTATGGAGGGAGGCAAGCCGGTGGCGACCCGCCAATACTACGGCGGCAAGATCAACGGCAGGATCGAGTTCAAGGACGCGGACACATACATAATCGCCGTGCGCGAGGCCGCCATGCCCGCCGGCGATGGCGGCAAGTCGGGCGAGATAGTTAAGACTGACAACCCGGTCACCACCGAGATAACCGTGAAGAGATTCCTCGAGTACGTGGAGGCCGCCGTCGGCGAGGTGGACATCACACAGTCCGCGGTGCTGGTGGCTGTAGGTCGAGGGATCCGCGAGGACAAGAACATGCCCATAATGGAGGAGCTCGCCAAGGCCATGGGCGCCGACCTCGCGGCCAGCCGCGCGGTCGTCGACGCCGGGTGGCTGCCCCAGGACCGCCAGGTGGGCATATCCGGCAAGTCGGTGAAACCGAAGCTCTACCTCGCGGTCGGGATCAGCGGCGCCTTCCAGCACGTGACCGGCATGAAGGGCGCGGACCTGGTGGTTGCTATCAACAAGGACCCGGACGCCCCGATATTCCAGTACGCCGACTACGGAATCGTCGACGACCTCTTCAAAGTGGTGCCGGCCCTTACCGAGAAGATCAAGGAGATGAAGGGCTGATAAGCCCAAGGAGGGCCTCATAGATGGTGGAAAACTACAGACCAAGGATAGGCGTTTACATCTGTCACTGCGGCATCAACATAGGAAGCGTTGTTGACGTTGATGCCGTGGTCGAACACGCCTCCAGGCTACCGGGTGTCGTGGTTTCACGCAACTATTCTTATATGTGCTCCGACCCGGGACAGGGGATGATCAAGGAGGACATCGAAAAGGAGAAGCTCAACCGCGTCATCGTAGCTTCCTGCTCGCCGCGGATGCACGAGCCTACGTTCCGCAACACGCTCAAGGACGCGGGGCTCAACCCTTACTTCCTGGAGATGGCCAACATCCGGGAGCAGTGCTCCTGGGTGCACGAGGACAAAGAGAAAGCGACCGAGAAGGCGAAGAAGCTGGTAGAGGCTGCGGTCGTAAAGGCTCTCCTGCTCGAAGCTCTGGAGGAGAAGGAGGTTGACGTAACCCCTTCATGCCTCATCATCGGGGCGGGGATCGCGGGCATCCAGGCTGCGCTGGACGTCGCCGACGCCGGCTTCAAGGTCTACCTCGTGGAGAAGAGCCCCTCGGTGGGCGGGCACATGTCCCAGCTCGACAAGACGTTCCCCACCCTGGACTGCTCCGCCTGCATCCTGACGCCGAAGATGGTGGACGTCGCGAACCACCCGAACATCGAGCTCATGACCTACTCCCGGGTCGAGGAGGTCGAGGGCTACGTGGGAAACTTCAAGGCGAAGATCCGCAAGAAGGCCCGCTACGTCGATTTCGACAAGTGCACGGGGTGCGGGGACTGCGCCGAGGCGTGCAGGCTGGCGGGGCGCATCCCCTCAGAGTTCGACGAGAGCATAGGCAACCGCTCCGCCGTTTACCTCCCGTTCCCCCAAGCGGTCCCGGCCGTCTACACCATCGACCCCGAGCGCTGCCTGCAGCTTTCCAAGGGGAAGTGCGGCAAGGAAGGGCCGAAGTGCGCCGAGACCTGCCAGGCGAAGGCGATCGATTTCGAGCAGCAAGATGAGACCGTAGAAGTGGAGATCGGCACCATCATCGTGGCGACCGGTTTCGACATCTTCGACTCGAACCGCAAGCCGGAGTACGGTTACGCCGACAACGACAACGTGCTGACCGGGCTCGAGTTCGAGCGGCTGGTCAGCGCCTCGGGTCCGACGGGCGGCAAGATCATCCTCGGCCGCGACAAGAAGGGCGAGGGAGGATATGAACCTGCCAAGGTCGCCTTCATACACTGCGTGGGCTCGCGCGACGAGTCGGTGGGCAACGAGTACTGCTCGAGGGTCTGCTGCATGTACCTCGCGAAACAGGCCCACCTCATCAAGGACAAGCTCCCCGACGCCGATATCACCGTCTTTTACATGGACGTGCGCGCGTTCGGAAAGGGCTTCGAGGAGTTCTACGACAGGGTTCGCCGGGAGGGCGTACGCTACATCCGCGGCAACCCGAGCGAGATATACAAAAAAGGCGAAGACCACACCCTGATCGTCAAGGTGGAGGATACCCTCACCGGCACGCCCCTGGAACACGAGGCGGACCTCGTGGTGCTCGGCGTAGGCCTGGAGCCGCGCCAGGACATAAGGGAGATAATCGACCTGTTCAAGCTCTCCCAGTCGACCGACGGCTTTTTCCTGGAGGCGCACCCGAAACTCAGGCCCGTCGACACCGCTTCCGACGGCATCTACCTGGCCGGCTGCTGCCAGGGCCCGAAGGACATCCCCGACACCGTGGCGCAGGCGAAGGGCGCGGCTTCAAGCGCCCTCATCCTCATAGCGTCCGGCAAGGTTAAGGTCGAGGCCCAGATCTCGGTTGTAAGCACGGACGAGTGCCGCGGCTGCGGCTTCTGCGTCGAGGTCTGCCCGTTCGGGGCGATCGAGCTGGTCGACGAGAACCGCATGGGAAATATCGTGAAGGTGGCCGAGGTGAACGAGGCGCTCTGCAAGGGCTGCGGCAGCTGCGCGGCCGCGTGCCTCTCCGGAGCGATACAGCCCAAGTCGTTCAAGGATGAGCAGATACTGCCGCAAATAGCTGTCTTGGGAGTGAAGGCGTGATGAGCGAAGACGCAAAGAGTGAAGAATTCGAGCCCAACATAGTAGCGTTCCTCTGCAACTGGTGCTCCTACGCGGGGGCCGACCTGGCGGGGACCTCGAGGATGCACTACCTGCCCAACGTAAGGATAATCAGGGTGATGTGCTCCGGAAGGGTAAACCCGCTCTTCCTGGTCAACGCCCTCCAGCAGGGCGCGGACGGCGTGCTCATATCTGGATGCCACCCCGGTGACTGCCATTACCTCGAGGGCAACTACTACGCCCGGCGCCGTTTCATGCTCATGCACAAACTGCTTGAACACGTCGGAGTGGACCCCGGCCGCGTGAACATGAGCTGGGTGTCGGCTTCCGAGGGCGCAAAGTTCGGGGACGTCATCGAGGAGTCCGTGACCAAGGCCAAGGAAGCGGGTCCCATGGACCAATTCAGACGGAGGCGGATAAATTGGTAGATTCTAAAAAACTCCAGGACAAGGCCAGGGAGACGCTCGTCCGTGATGACGTCAGGCGCCTGATCGGCTGGAAGCGGGGAACTTACGGGTACGAGGCCGCGCCCACCGTAATCAAGGACGCCTCCGACGCCGAGGCACTCATCTTCGACCCGACCTGCGTGCAGAACCTCGCTTCGTTCCTGACGCTGGAGGAGAAGCTTCCCGTGCCGCGCGGGGCCGAGCCCGACACCCGTAAGGTGGCTGTCATGGTAAAGGGCTGCGACTCCCGGGCAATCGTGCAGCACCTTTTGGAGAAGGCGTACGGCCGCGACGACGTGATAGTGCTCGGCATCCCCTGCCGCGGGGTGATAGACCGCCGCAAGGCGGAGAAGCTGTTCGGCGACGTCGCGACCCCTGTCGAGGTGAAGGAAGAGGGCGACAAGCTCGTCCTCGAGATCGGCGGCGAGGTCAAGACAGTGGACCGCAAGGACATCCTCATGGACAAATGCCTCCGCTGCCGCTACCCGAACCCGCTGGTCTCGGACTTTCTGCTGGACGAGGAGGTCGAGAAGTTCGCCGACGACGATTTCGCGGACGTCGACGAGTTCGAGAAGCAGTCGCCCGCCGACAAGTGGGCCCACTGGGAGGAGCAGTTCGGCAAATGCATCCGCTGCTACTCCTGTCGCAACGTCTGCCCGATGTGCTACTGCGTCGAGTGCATAGTCACAAAGCTGCGGCCGCAGTGGACACGGCGCTCGACGGACATCAGCGAGAACACCGCGTACCACATCCAGAGGGCGTGGCACCTGGCAGGCAGGTGCATCGAGTGCATGGAGTGCCAGCGGGTTTGCCCGGTGGACATCCCGATAATGACGCTGAACCGCAAGCTGACGCGCGACGTGAAAGAGTTGTTCGACTACGAGCCGGGCGTCGACACGGAGGCCCAGCCACTGCTGGCCTCCTACAATCCCCAGGACCCCGAAGAGTACATAATGTAGGTGGGTGAGTGATGGCTAATTACAAGTTCGCAAAAGAGAAACTGGCCAAAGTCCTCTCCGGCCTCTCCGACTTCAAGGTGCTCGCCCCCGCGTTGACCGGGGATGTCGCCAGGTTCCAGGAGGTCACCGACCCCGCACAGGTCACCCTTGACTACGGGAACTCGAACGTGCCCCCGAAGGAGCTCATGTTCCCCGAGACGGAGACCCTGTTCAAATACAGGCTCGGGCAGGACGAAGTGGAGGCGTCGGTGCCCTCGCCGGAGGAAAAGAGGGTTATCTTCGGGATAAGGCCCTGCGACGCGCAGGCTTACTCGATCGTCGACAACCTCTTCCGCTGGGATTTCAACGACCCATACTTCTTGAACAGGCGTGAGAGCACGGCGCTGGTGGGCCTTGCCTGCGCCGACCCGTGCGCGAACTGTTTCTGCCCGTCCGTGGGCGGAGGGCCCGCATCCGAGGAGTACCTCGACGCCGTCATGTTCGACCTGGGCGACGCGGTCTATCTGAAGACCCTGACGGACAAAGGCGAAGGGGTTGCAGAGGCTCTCTCGGGCGTGCTCGAGGCGGCGGGCGGTGACGAGAAGAAGGCGGCCGATAAGCAGGCAAAGGATGCGCTCGGGAAGATCCAGCGCTCGATCGATACCGCGGGGATCCCGGAGAAGCTCCCCTCCCTTTACGACCATCCCTTCTGGGAGCAGTTCTCGGACAGGTGCCTGGGCTGCGGGATATGCACATACCTCTGCCCGACCTGCCACTGCTTCGACATACAGGACGAAAGCGAGGCCTTCGACGCAAGGCGCGCCCGCATGTGGGACACCTGCATGTTCGCGGAGTACTCCCTCCACACATCCGGGCACAACCCGCGACCGACCAGGAAAGAGCGCACCCGCAACCGCATCAGCCACAAGTACTCGTACTTCCCGGAGAAGTTCGACGTGATAGCCTGCGTGGGCTGCGGGCGGTGCATAAACTACTGTCCCGTGAACATAGACATCCTCGACATACTGGAGAAGTCCAAAGAGGCTGAGGCCAAGGAGGCAAAGACGGCATGATGGACGAAAGCAACCCCTACCTTCCCTATACAGTCAAGATAGAGGACGCCTGGTACGAGACACCCGGCGACAGGGCCATCAAGACCTTCAAGGTCAACTTCACCGATGAGAAGGTCTGGGACACCTGGAGCCACCGGCCCGGCCAGTGCGCGATGGTAGGGCGCCTTGGCGTCGGGGAGTCGATGTTCTGCATTTCCTCCTCCCCGACCGAACAGGGCTACCTGCGCTTTTCCGTCATGCGCATGGGCAAGGTCACCTGCGCGCTGCACGAGCTCGAGGCCGGCGACACTATGACGGTTCGCGGGCCCCTTGGCAACTCCTTCCCGCTCGAGGAGTGGGAGGGAAAGAACATCATAACCGTCGGAGGCGGGATCGGGCAGGCGCCGCTCCGCCCGGTCATCAACTACATAAGGGCCAACCGCGACAAGTACGCCGACCTGAAGGTGATCTACGGCGCGCGGACTATGTCGGACCACTGCTTCAAGGGCGAGTTCGACGAGTACAACCAGGAGGGCACCGCGTGCCACCTCTCCATCGACGTCGATGAGGAGAAGTGGCCCCACTTCGTAGGTTTCGTCCCCAATCTGCTCATGGAGGTCGCCCCGAACCCGGAGAGCGCTATAGCGGTGACCTGCGGCCCGCCGATCATGATAAAGTTCGTCATCCAGAACCTTGAGAAGCTCGGCTTTGCGCCCGAGCAGATATTTACGACTCTCGAGGAAAGGATGAAGTGCGGGATCGGCAAGTGCGGGCGCTGCAACGTAGGGCACCTCTACGTCTGCAAGGACGGCCCCGTCTTCAGCTACGCCACCCTGAAGGACATCCCCGAGGCTTTCGCCTGATTCTCTCAGGCTGATTGCCTCTAGTCGAGTGAGCCCCAGCTACTGTTTCGCTTGAATGCTTGCTTTGCCTATGATATCATAAGCTTGTATTGCTTTGAGGCTCAGTAACAACCATCATCTGTTAGAAATGTGTGCCTAGAACTAGAAACAAATTCATATATGTATTACACTATGTGTAACAGGACATGCTTTGGCCAGAATTCACATCTCTGCACTCGTTTGGGATGACAGATCAATAAGTAAGTTGAAAAGCGAGCACGGGCTCGAGTTTTGGGAAGTGGAGGAGGCGGTGGTCTGGAACCCGTGTAAGCGAGAGTCATAACAAGCGTATTCTTGCGTTTTTAGACCCTGTGAACAGGGAAGAGGGAATATGGAAAGTGAGAACCGCCTGGGAGGTTTGAGGGGATATGGACAAAGAACAGGCCTTAAGAGAATGGAAAAAAGGCAAGAAAGCGAGAGTTGCGCCCCCGCCTGAGGGAAAAAGGATGAGTCTATTCACTATGCGTCTGGACTCAGACACCTTAAAAGCGTTAGTGGAATTAGGACGGACCGAAGGTGTTGGACCGAGTGTAATAGCCCGGCGTATTCTCCAGGAAGGTGTAAAAAAGCGCGGCGCGGATTTATCCTTCGAGACCGAAGTACAACAAGTGTTCGAAAGAATACTGCGATACGGCTACAATCCTCCGCGTTAAACGACATCCCCGAGGCTTTCGCCTGAGGAGACCTTAACCTCTCACGACGGATAAATCCCAATATCTTTAGACTTTAGGCCGGGCTCTTAGCCCGGTGAATCCCGGCCTAAGAGGCCGGGCTAAAGCAGGGAGAAGCCGGACTCCCATCTGGTTTCAGTCCGAGTAGCCTCCAATTGTGTCGGTCCCCGCTCCCCTGGAGTTCCAGTACATGGCGCGCTCGACCAGCATGATTGCTCAGCCCATAATCTGTCTGGCGGCCCCGATATACCTTATGGTGATTCCCGGTCCCTGGCGCGCCATGAGCTAGTCCGAATACCCCCCGATGGTGTCGGTCCCCGCTCCCCTGGGGTTCCAGTACATGGCGCGCTCGACCATTATCTTCTTGCCGGGGTCTAGTGTGCGCACCATGACGGCCGCCCTTCCACCTATGCCCTTCTCCACCATGTTGTAGGTCTTGCGCGAGTTCGCCGGTATGTTGTCGGTGAATACCACGTTTCCCGCTCCAGAGGGCCCTGTGTGCCAACATGAGTGAGACACCTACCCCCCAATAGTTTAGTGTCTAAATGAGGGCGGGAAGGAGGAAGTCTCATGAGGATGTTACTGGATAAGAGCAAGGAAGAGATCTCTTCGGTT